>Ga0193753_10000014_pt1 | contig 286587 bp, 259 predicted proteins | sample H1c2metaG_FD_144925 | JGI IMG/M metagenome (GOLD analysis project Ga0193753, IMG submission 144925) | Soil microbial communities from a riparian zone of the East river system, Colorado, United States - H1c2 | ecosystem: Environmental > Terrestrial > Soil > Riparian zone | place: USA: East...
CCTCCGGCGCAGCCTGTTCGGAAGGATCGAGATAATCCGGGATGGTATCTTTTGGGCGTGACCCTGCGGGTCGGGCTTTCCGCAGTGCGCGGCACTTTGCTGCAATCCCTCACGCGGTCACAATCATGCTTTTTTCTGAAATCATGTTTTATATTTGCTTTTATGTCTGACCGAGCTAAAATTAAAAAACCGTAAGTATTGGCCTTACGGTTTTTCTATACTTTTTACTGGACTGTAAATTTTGCTTATCGGGAATCTACACTACAACACAAAATCTTCAAGTATTGCATAATTAATATTAAAAAAATTTAAAAGCTTTTTAGCTTTATCAGAAATAAGCAGTCTGTAATCGACAGCAATTACAAAATCATCAATACCAAATACTCCATTTATTTTCATCCAATGGAAATCAGCTAACTCTAAATCAACAAATCCATTTATAAATTCTGGTGATTTAGTTATCTTTAAAATGTCAAAACTGACACCAGTTAAACCCTCTTTTATTATCGCAAGCATCAAATTTTTAGTTACGATGTAGCATGGAAAAGTTTCGACGATATCATCGCCCAACCAATCAGCAAATTCGTAATGAAGTTTGTTTATTTTAGGAGGATGTACACTATTATCGATGTCAGTGTCATTTCCTAAACCTCCAGCAACTTCTGGTTCAATATAAGTATACATAATTAATTATCTAGGTGGTAAAAATTGGTTCCCATAAGTTTTATCGATTTCTGTTGCTTGTTCAAGTATCATTTCTTTTGTTGGATTGGCATTATTTCTGTAAAACCTATTCCACGCAGTCCGTATTTCACTTAGATGTACAGTATTGTTTAATTCATTAGGAATACCCCTTAAATTCTCTAAAGAATGAATTTGGCTTTCGCTAAAGATACTATATCTTTTTAAAACTTGCTGTTCTACTGCATGATGAATTACAACTTGTCCTTCCAATTCGGGATATGCAGTAAAAAAAGTTTGCCTATAATTGTTTGATAAACTTTCTCCCAGAGTTGCCATATTTGCCCCAGCATTCTCGGTTGTACCTAATGCGAATCCTCTTAAGCCTAATGTTAATCCAAAGAAAGGAGAATCTAAATCCATCGGCGTTATTACTCCGGAAGATTTACTAGCCAACTCCTTATTAGCAGAATTTATTACATGTGCTCCTATCTGTGTCAATAAATCGGTAAGACCGGCATCTTGCGTGCGTGAAGATAAGAAATCTGCTGTACTTTGAGAAATAACATCACTTGGTTTACCGGGATTACCAATTAAATCTTTTGCCGATTGCCAGTCTGCACCAAAACTCCATCCTTCTGATTGTGCATAATCAATAGCAAATGGCAGAACAATTCCCTTATAATCATTTGCTTCATACCACCTCGAAGTAGTTTCTGTTCCTCCTTCATGCCAATACCACTTCTTAAAAAGATTATTATTTTCAGTACTCCCGAAAACTAAATAGTTAAAAAGATCTGAAGGGCCATAAGTGTTATTGGCCAATGCATTATGATCAATCGCCTCGGCCGGCTCACCTTCTGCGCTACCTTTTTTTGCAGGTTCAAGTCCCTCCAACTCTACCATGTCAATAACACGGTTACCACTAAACTGATAAGGGCTATAGAAAGGATATTTTCCAGCCAACGGATCCACCGCAAAAAACCTTCCCACCCTCGGATCGTGCATCCTAAAGGTATAATTTAAACTGTTGCCCTCGCCTTTTATTTCATCATCTTTTTCCTGCCCCTGGAATCCATAACGGTAATCCGGCGCATCATATTGCCTGTAAGGCAGCGGCATCCCAAACGGGTCGTAGTCGCTGTAGCTTGCAATGTCGCTGTTGTAGTATGGTATTGTTCCACTCGCCGCGCCCGGGAGTTTCTTGTCATTGACCACAACCAACACATTGCCAAGGTGGTTGGACAACTCATAACGCTTGTCGCCGGCCGTGTTGTAATAGTCAGCTAAGATCATTTCGGTTTCCTGGGCCACAGCCTGTTCGGAAGGATCGAGATAATCCGGGATGGCATCGCCGTCGGTATCGGGTGCTGCGCTCGGAAGGTTCGGGTTGCCGTCGCCGTCGTTTACGATTTCCTCAAAGGTCATGTAGCCGTCATTGTCGTCATCCGGGTCAAGGTAGTCCGGCAGCGCATCGGCGTCGGTGTTGAGCTGTGTGCCTGTCGCCAGGGTATGGTCGCCATCGGCATCCACGCCTTCATACATGGTCAAAACGCCGTCGCCGTCGTCATCGGCATCAAGGTAGTTCGGCGTGCCGTCGCCATCGGTATCGTTGTTGGCGAGGTCTGTGGCATCGGCCGGGATTTCATAGATGTCATAGATGCCGTCGTGGTCGGTGTCGAATAGGCAAGGCCCAAGTATTTTGACCACGCTTGGCGTAACGGCCATCGCGATACTTCCCGTGGTGCTCATGATTGGGGTGGCGGTGCTGGTGCTGTTGAAGTCAAATTTCCTTTCAATTATATTTGGCGATACGCCAAACGCGTAATGGAAATAGCACATGTCGAAAAGCCCCGGGCCAATATTCGAGTTGCCTGTGGATACGGTCGTGTTGTCGGCTGTCGTGGCGGTAAGGGTCGTGCCGGTGGCCGTCGTGCCGTTTACGGTAAACTGTGGCGATGTGCCATTGCCTTTCACGACTATCACTTCCATCCCGATGTCGTCCATTGTGGCCTGCGTTACGGCCGGGCCGGTATAGGTCGCGATGTCCTGGTGGTATTTGTCGGTCAGGCGCCAGTTTTCCTTGCTCACGACCAGTTTCGGGGTATAGTTGCCGCCCGCTCTGGCCACTTTGAGTTGCATCGTGGTAATCTGGCTTTTAGGGGTCACGTAGTTCACGACCCGCACGTTGTATATTTTCTTGCCACTAGCGGCGGTCATCCTGAGGTAGAGCGGTTCGGTAATCTGCGTACCGGTCAGCGCGATTTTCCTGTACAATAGAACCCCGCCTGAACTGAGCATCCTTTTAAACATCAGTATGCCGTCTTTCCTTTCAACGCGCAGCTTGTCGCCTATGTTAAAGAAATCTCCTGTAATCGTTCCTGCCGCGGTAGTGAATGTATATGAAGTTCCGGAAATATTATCACGGTAAAGGTAAGCGCCGCCCGAGCTGTTGGTCAGGCCGAGTGACGTTGCCATAACCAGGCTGTTGCTGGTGCCTGTATATACCAGTTCCCTTTCAACATATCCGTCGTGCAGCAACACAGGAATGGTCGATACCCCTGCCCCGCTGGCATTGGTGCTGCTAAAAACACCTGCTGACGCCGTGATGTATGACGACGGGGAAGTGACCTGGTTGTAGGCGGTTCCCATCGTAGCAATGACTGTTGGAAACTCTTCGGTGATTACCGTATTCTGCACCATCGGGTTGAGTATTTTTTGGACATTCGTAAGGTCAAAGATCACGTTCAGTTTGTCGGAATACCGTCCCGAAGGCTCGCTGTATTCACAAATCAATGACTCGGTTACCCCGGAAACCTTATAGAATTTAATCTTGTGGCTGGCCTTATCACGCCTGATCCGGATCAAATCACTGCTCCCGTTCAGGGCTACTGGCGTGGTGTTGATGGCAGTCCCTAAATAATAGCCTGTCACATTGATGACATTCAGGCCGCCAACTACGGCAGGCACGCCCACCGCCTTATAGGTTATGCCTGTTTGGTCAGGATAGGACAGCCCGAATATCGGGGAACCGGATATTGTCAGATGTGGGAATAGCTGCACATAACCACTGCCATCGCCATCGATACTATAGTCATCCGCCGTCCTGGCCAGGGCAGTTGTGCCTGACGAGGTCCTGTATAATAACGGGCCATAAGTAGTGCCTGTTATACCCGAGCCCACCAGCCCGATGCTGATGTTGTCTGCTGTCGATAATTTGACGAGGTCGTCGACACGTGTCGATACCGGACTGGATATCGTTTCACTTTTTTTGTCCGAATATTCTATTTTGCCGATTTCGATTTCACTATCGGTGGTCATTGCCGTCTTGAACTTTGAATCCACTTCAAAATCATTGAATTCTTCATTGATGGTGTTGTTCTCCGGCTCGTTCCATGTGCCCGAGGTAGTCGCATCCAGGTGCAGCGAATATTTGGTAAGGCCTGCAGGGTCGACTGCCGGCAGACTGGTTACGCCTGCCCTGGCGGAATCGCTGCCGATTGTCTTGGTGGCCGATTTTTTGGCGACAGTTTTATCGTTCTTGCTCTTGCCTTTCCTGCCCGAGACGGTTTCCGAGGTATACACCAGGTCGTCGCGTTCCTCGAGCCCGAGGCGCGAGCTGCCATAAATGTCACTCTCCTCCAGCCTTACAGTCTGGAAGCCGCCGTCGGACGGGTTGATTTTATATACACCCAGTACATTGCCTTGTGCATCGCGGGCATAGTAAGTCCGGTATTGCTCGACCGGCGGCTCCTGTGTGGTGGCCGAAACGATTTTGGCAATCCTGTTCCCAAGCCCGTCATACTGGAAGGCAATGAGCCTGTCTGATTTTGAATTGGTGATGTTTGCGACTTTCCCATCCACGCGCCAATTGATGGTTAGCCCTTCGGTCCTGTCGGTGACCAGCTGCCCGATCTCGTTATAGACGTAATTGTGCGTGCCGGTGGCGGCATCACTTGCATTGTAAGTGATGCCCAGTTCACTATAAAGGGCCGATACCTGGTCTTTCAGGTCATGGAATCCCGATGGCATGGCTGCCAACTGCCGGTCTTTTACAAGCTTGAGCTGGTTGTTGCCGGTTTTATAATCATACTTAAGGCTGTCCATCAGGATGGGGCTGCCATCACCGATATTATCCCTGTTCCACACTTTCCGGTCCATCGTTTTTAAGTTGCCGTTCCTGTCGTAGCTGTAAGCAGAACTGTAGCTTTCCGCAGGCGTACCCACACCAGTGACAGCGCTGGATGACATCGATTTGAGGCGGTTTAGCTGGTCATAGGCATAACTGTTCACCTGTGTGGGCAGCAATTGGTCATTATCCATCCTCATAGCGGTAACCATCTTCTTGATGTTGCCATTGAAAAGGTTGTCCGCAGGCTGGATGGACGCATCCCTGCTGTGCATGAGCGGCGAATAAGCACTACTACCATCATCGGCAGAACCGATAGCCTTATAATCTGCATTTGTCAGCATCGCGCTTGATGAATTGTACACCGGATCATAATAATTCAACGAATAGCCAAATGCATCCTTATTGACTGTGTTGGCAATCCCGTCCTTGCCCATATCAGAGTCCGCGCTCCTGAGGTCTTCACCGTTAACCGCCTTAAGCCATCCCTGTAAGGTATAGGCATAATCGAGGCCCTGCACATTTTTGTCACCGATGACCATCCGGGCCAATGGGCCGTGCGGGTAATATTTGTAGTCGGCATCCTTTTCCCAAAGCACGCCGTCGCGGGAGGTCCGCACGTTTACAATCCTGTTGTCGGCATCATACTCATACTTATGGATAAAAAGATCCTTGCGAAGTGCCTCATTGGCGCGCGAAGGCTGGAATGTCACCATTTTTACATTCCCGCTGATCAGATCATAATCGTAAAGCACGCGTTTTATATGCTGCTCACAGGCTGGCGAATTTCCAGTCCCACAGGCGGTATCTTTGAGGTAAGTATAGTAATTCACGAGTTCCTTGACATTGCCGTGGATGTCATAATTATAAAAAATGGCATTGTCAAACTGGGTTGCATCGGTGAGGTTGTCATTGTACAATACACCGGTTACCCTGTTTCGTGAATTAAAGGCATATCCTGCACTTTCTGATATGAAAAGTTGGGACGACGACAAGGTACTTGGGACAATTACCACTGGCCTGTCATAGACCGATCTCGTCACCTGGTGTTTGGCCGTAAAGGCATCAAAAATATCTACCGGATCCGCGCCAGCATCTTTGATTAGCCTGCCCTCATCGCTAATTTGGTACTTGCCTGGCACATACTCTATTTCGCCTGCTTCGGTAATCCTGCCCAGGGCATCGTAAAGGCTGTAACTCATGCGATTATCGGCTGCAATCTGCCTGGCATTTTGTGAGGCGATGATTCTGCCCAGCCTGTCATACGCAAATTTAGAGACTCCGCCATCAGGCGTATTTTGCCATACCAGTTGGTTCAGGGAGTTGTATTGGTACTGTGTTTTAAAAGCGTGTGCCGTAACAACCGTTTGTACATTTGCGTCCCTGTCAACGTCGATTTGTACATTATCTGTCATTGGCAATCTGACCACCCCTTCAGGGGCGACAGTCTTTATAAGGTTCCCCGCCTGGTCATAGTAGTATAAGGTGTATTGGTATTCCTTATCATAATATTTCCTCGTGAATTGTTCCGCGACGTTTTGCATGGCGGCAGTCAGGTAATCCGTGATGAAGTCCTGGCGCAATTTTCTGATGTAGGCATCATAAGAATCGTCCTGATAGGTCTGCGTAATCAATTCTTCCATTTCTTCACATGGTGGTGCGCTTGACACAGGAATCACTGGGGCGGGCGCCATTGGGGCAGGCGGGCAAATCGAGTGCACACTCATGTAATAGTTATTCACATAATCACGCCAATCCTTATACGACAGCGGCTCATCGTCTACATCCGGATCTGACGGTGGCTGTGGTGCAGCTATCGACAAATAGGTCGTGTAGTCATCGATGACACTGGTAATCAGATTGTACCCATAGTTCAGGTTGGTGTCGCCAAATTGGATGAGCGATAAATAATGGGGATGCTCCGTGCTGTGGATATCCAGTTGTTCCAGATAGTATTTATATGAATCAACGAGATAGCCAAGATTATTGGCGCTAAACTCTTCAAAAGAATAAGCAAGTGTGGATGGAAGTCCCTGTGTCGAAAGAACACCGACATAGAGGTCATATTTTGCCTGAACATCCACCGGGGCAACAGTTTGCGGTACACACGTCGTGCAGTATTGGGCATTCTGATTTTCACCATATACAAGCAGTGAATACATGACAGTCGGGTTTGTTGGATCTACATAGTCCACTTGGGCAATACTACCATAGTAATAGGCATCAGGCCCATTGAGTGAGTTGTAATAAGGCAAATCGCCGGTAAATGTCAGCTTTGCCTTGAAATAGGCCTTAAATGGATAGTCAGTATCGTTATCAAATGAAAAAGGCATGTTTGGATTTAACCATTCAGTTTCCCGAGAATATCCAAGTGAGAGTTTGTCCCCATTCCAGACTGGGGGTGCTGTTGTCGAAGGGTTGAGCTCCATACTGACATCATCGGTAGAGGTGGCATTTTGTTCGGCAAAATTGAATATCCTGGTCGCTATTGATGCCGATACAGGGCTGCTAAATGCATATATAAGATTTTCAATATCAAATCTGGCACCGTGGTAAAGTGCCCATGACAGCCGGCCCATGGGTTCATAAAAATTAAGTTCATTTACAAACGAGTTATAGCTCTCGAAAGAAAAATTGCAGGGTACGCCATTAAATGATATGGTCGCCTCATAGGCGCTGGCATAAACTGGTAATCCAGGACCATTTTTTTGTACGTGGAATTCAATATCCACTGGAGTGCCTTGGGAAACAGAAAAATTTAAAGGGGTGAATACCCTATCCCAATATTCTAAAGTCGAACCACTAATCTGTTTCCGCAATGCAAATTTCGGTACAATATCGGTTTGTGTAGCACAGCAGGTAAAATTAATGGTCTCATTAAAAGTACCGTCAATATGGTAGTTAACCCCATCCGTACCCGTATAATATAATTTAAATGCATTCATCGGCGCATTATCGATAAAAATTCCTTCATAACTGTCAGTTGCACTGATGGCAGGCAGGGATGCGGTCATCGTAAACAACGTGTTCGATCCCTTAACAATACTGAAAACGCCTGAACTGTATTTCCATGAGCTTGTTGCCGGGGTGGCGTCCTCCAGGAAATCTTTCAGAAAGGAATTCGTATAGGCCGGGATATTCAGGGAAACACCTGTCGTCGAAAACAATCCGCCGTTTTGCTTGAGCGCATTAAGGAGCGGAATCAATGCCAGCTTAAATTGGTGACGCCTGCTGCAGCCTGCCGCCTCATCGCTTGTTGCAGCGTTATTGTCAAGCAATTGTCCCACACCATTGTTCACAATCCCGCACTCGCCTATGGCAGCGTTAGTTTCGCCAGACATAATCACTTCTTTTGTTTCCGGGCCATACACTACAACAGCAATCACCTGGTAAGCATACCTTAAGGCCGAAGGATTGGACACGGCGGAATTGGCCGCATCGTAATACATTTGCTTGAATTCACTAATATACCAGTCAGTCCCATAATTCAACCAGGTCAGTCCTGTGGCGCCGGAAGGTATGGTCATTGACAAAGGAATCGGTGTTGAAGGGAATGTATTAACGGTGAAATCAAGTGTCCTGTTACCGGAACCGCCAACCGAAGTGTGGATCATAACACTTGAACCGCTCAGGGACGACGGTGTCGTGGCACTACTAGTAAGTGAATTGAACAAGTCAAGCGTAAGGTATTGTGCAATCGGCGTATCTGCATTGTTCAGCCCGGCCACGGGTGAACCAAGAAAACCCGAAAGGAAACTGTTCAAATCGAAAAGCAACGGGCACGAACCCGTTTGCGAGTATATTTCGTAATCCGTCTGTGCAGACAATTCATCAAGCGCATCCTGGGCAGATATGTCGGAATCATAGCCAAAATCAGCAGGAATAAATCTTTTGGTCTTGGTATCATAATTCGGTGCCGTGGCGTGATCGCATAACCCTGCAGGGTTGGAGCTGCTCTTGAAAATGTTGTATAAGCTATGTGCATCCGAATATTTACTGATTACGCTGGTCACGGTTTCTTGCTCAGCGTCTCCGATACAGCCATTGTAGCAGCCGTGCTGCTTAGCGTAGATATTGATGAAAACGTATTTTATTTTTGTTTTCAGCGACAGGTACAGGTTCTTGTAGGTATTCCACAAGGCATCTTTTTGCTCAGTGGTCAAACTTGAGAAAGCCGGAGGCGCACATGTGGTAATGTCATTGCAGAATGTTATTTTGTAAGCTTCTTCAAGCATGGTGTCGCCATGGTCCTCATACTCGGTATTTATCGCTTCGTCCACAATATTCTTCCTGTAGGCTTTCAGGGTTGTCGATTCGAAGTCTGTACCCAGTCCGTCGGGGTGACTGAAATAGGGATCAAAATCTACAATTTTATCGACTATAATTCCTGACAAATCTGCCAATTCGGCCCGTACGGCGCCAGCATATGTGTTAAGTCCCTGGATGTAATCGCTATATTCGTCGGATGTCAGCTCTCTGGTTTGATGCGTGGTTGCCGTAGGCGAATCATATACCTCAACCGGCAATGTGAGTGTGCAAAGTTTCCTTGAATATTCAAGATAGCAGTATTCCGGATGGTAAAGCAAAAGTGATTCGGCCCATCTCGGATTCCAATATACGGTAAGGAAATCCGACACGTTTTTGAGTTCATTCGGCAAAATGGAGTATTTATTTTCCTCAACATCAATCAGCTGTGGCGAGGCGCCTGCGGCAACTTCTGGTAAATACTGGTCAGGAGCTCCAATGGCTGAAACTTTGGTGACAACGATATGGGCATCCGCGCCAAGATCGTCTTTATACGGTGGCGAAGGAAATCTCCAATTGTGGTTAGTCACTGTCCCTGCGCTAAAGAGGCTGTTTGATGTATTGTAAACGCTCAGTATATCGGTTACATCAAATATCGGGTTGTCGTCATCCGTGTTGGTTTGAACCAAGTCCATTCCATATTGCCCGGTAGGACTGATATCCGCCAGCAGTGTTCTCTCATCGACAGAGCATGCAGAGGTAAATGTGGGCTGGCACAAACGGTCGCAACTGTCCTTCAGCTGCAGCCATTCACTTTTATATTGCGCTACTAATCCTGGTATTTCAGCCGGATCGATGGCTTCCGTGCCGTTGAAATCAACATTGGTGTCGGTAAAGGTTATCGTTTCCCCTGTCGCGGCAAATGTATCATTGTTATAATAGGATTTCAGTTCCGCTACCACAAAGGGCATTTTTTCCCCAAGCTGGTCCATGCATTGTGTGCAGGTTACGTCACAGTTGGCCAAGATGGCAGTGGGCGTAAATAAAGTCGGTGCAACATAGCACCCTTCGCCACTTGAAGTTGCAGTAATTATAGATACATAATGGTCGGCATACCGGTTTAATACCGCTTCGTCAACGGTAAGTTCTTTTACGATAGCGTGGCTGCCAGTATTGAGGTTCAGTGATTTAAACGTCGGGTCTGGCGTTATGGCAGCAGCGGAACTTCCGTAACCCTCAACTCCAATTTGTTCATCGACAGGTGTGAATTCGTCTTCGCCACACTCATCTTTCAGGCTGATTTTCAGGTTGTAAACGAACCCGTACTCCTCATCACATCTGTCGGGGGAAAAGGTTTCGGCATTTGCTACAGAATAGGCAAATTCGTTTGGGCTGTTATTGCTCGTAACGTCAAAATTAGCGGAAAATGACAATTTATCATTGAAGTTAGAGAAGACTCCCGTACTGCCGGGGATATTATTGTCCGAAAACGTATCCAGGTGTTGGGGATGATGGTTGTTGAGCAGGTCGATTGTCAGAAAGTCATGCAGGCTTTCGTTTGCTTCGTCACACAGTGGCACGAGGCCAGGCGCGGCGCCGCCTGTTAATGCTGTGGCAATGGTACGGCCGTGTGCATCAATATAACTGATGCTCACCTGCCCGTTTGGATCTATCACGCTATTTTTCTTGTAATGCGCCTCGTAGCCCACATCAGATCCGAAGAGCCTGTTCAGCTCTTCCTGGTGTGCTGTTTCATAATAGTACCGCATCTCATGGCCCGTTCCAAGCTGATGGGAAAGTCCAACGCCGCCTTTGCGCCTGATGCGCCCTGTATTGTCAGGCGTATACTCTGTCTGGCTGAAAGGATATTTAAAGGCATCGGGAATGTACTTTATAAAAGATTGCAAAAAAGCATTATTGGAGGAATAATATTTACTGGCGCCAAAAGCGTCGCTCATTAAACCTGTACTTATACTGCAATCGGAAGCAGTATCCCAGTCAAAATCCTTGTGTGTGTATACCACATCGGCTACATTCCTGTTAAGCCCCTTAAAGTATTGCAGGTCTTTAACAAGAAGTGGAACTGGAAGTGTTTCGATAGCAGGTCGTCCTTGATTGTCATAAAATACCTCTCCGGCAATGGCATTGTTGTCACTGTTGTTTTTTGTTACGGTCTGCCTGTTCCTTAAAGTGCCGTCAAAATAACTGACGACTTCTTTTTTCTTGCCATCTTCAGCATAACTCGATTGGAACTGCCAGTTCTTGTTGTCTTCGTGCGCATCCGTGATCGTAATGTGTTCCCAGTCTGAAACATGGGCTTTTTCGATAGTTCCAAAGCTCCACGGGCCGTAGAAATTTTTAAGTGGGTAATTTACGACCGGATTTTCAAGGAATCTTCCAATGCCCCTGACCCGATACATCAGGTAACCGCGCGAATAAATCAGTGGTATTTCATATTCGAGGGACTTTGTTTTGATCCTGGTATTGTTCGATTCAAAATCTTTCACCGTAAAAGGTATCAAGTCGGGTCCCAATGTTTCTACTGCATAATTATCTCCCGGATTGGCATAGTATCCACCCAGGTCCATTCCAGTTCATAATCTGTTGCGCCTATCAGGGCGTTCCACTGGAGTTTGACCGATGCAGGAACGGATGCTGAGGCTTCATTCGTGTAATTTGATATGGCAGCCGCAACGTTGGTAGGTACCTGAGTCAGCAGATAATACCGTTCGCATTCAAATCCCATATCAAGCGAAATATTCTCGGGAAGTACAGCGCCCGAACTACCGCCAACGACCTGACAGGTAATGCCTGTAACTTTTACCCTTAAGCCATATCTGTTCTTTATTTCATGATAAGATTGGTCAATAAAATTGCTGGAATTGCCATTTGGGTTGTATTCCACCATTAAAACAACTGCAACCCCGGTGTCCGGCGTGCCGTCTGAAAACAAAGGAATCACGTCAAGATTAATGGTCGTGATGGTGTGCGGAACTGCAGTGCCCATGGTACTGCCTGCCATCAGTTTTAAATACGATTTGGGATTGATTGACAGGTGATTGGGTACAGTAGTTTCCCCATCAGAAATGACCTGGTATGTACCGGCTGTCAGCTGAGACATGATCTGGGTATTGGTATACGGAGTTGGAAGCGCAGCCTTATAAATATTTTCCTGTGAGTAAATCGTGTTTACGGCCAGTAAGAAGGCAAGCGCGGTGATAAGCTTTTTCGAAAGCAAATGCTGATAAATTTTTCCCATAACAAATGTCTTAAACCTTATATAGTTTATACCCTCTAAATCTGTTTGCAACCTTGATGTCCGCGCCTGTACGAGTGAAATAATTTTTTTCGTCGACCAGGAAATTGTCTGTTTTAATATTCTTTGCCCTGGCCGAATAAACTACCTCCAGCCTTGGCCGAGTGGCTTTTGACCTGTTCATGGTTTCATTCAGAAAATACATTTTTTGCTTCAGCACACTGTAATCGAGCTTATTAATGTAAATCAGGATTTTACTGAACCCCACTTGCGTAATTTTTGATGGAGTGATTTCACAAATCCAATATACTTTATCGTTTCCTGTAAATACAATATTGCAGTCTTTAAGGTAACTGTTGATGCCCCAAAGCATATCTTTCTGCTCGTGGTTTTTGGCGATGAGTATGGCCTGCTCATCTTTGCTTACTTTAACGGCATAATCGCCGAATCCCACCTGTTCGGTATTTTTAATCTTACTGTAATACACACTGTCTTTCTTGAGCAGGAATCCGGAATAGTCCTCGATGATTTTATTTGAGGTATAGTCAGCATACATGGTGTATTTTGCATTGTAAGTATAATAGGATCCGTCTTGATATTTTTCAGAAGCTTTGCGCAATACAGCTGCTGCAGGATTGGCGGTTTGCCCGTAGCCGGCCGTGGATAAAAAAACACAAACGACAAGTTTAAAAATGGTATTCATGGTCATGGCTCAATTATCTTTTTGGCATTTTTGCTTCGTGTTTCCTGTATGGTGAATATGCCATTTTCGGTTTCTTTTTTCACCCTGATCAATCCGCCTTCCTGGTCGTATTCATAAAATGTGGCATAGTTGTTCTCGTCGAGTTCGGCCAGGAGTTTTTGGGTATCCCGGTCATAGACAAAACTTTTCAGGTTGCCGTTGTACGGAAGAAACCGCACGTCGTCAAAATAGGCGTCGACATTACTGCTGTTCGTGTTAACCAATTTGAATTGCACAGCCACGCCGTGGTTGCCAATCGAGGATGGCGGGGTCGGAATCGTGATGATGCCCACAATCCGCTGCCACCCGTCAATGATATTCCCTGATGGCGTAAAGTTGTAGATGAATTCAGGTTCATCATAGAGCTCCAGGTCTACGAGGAATTGTATGTTGAGTACACTGTGGGAATAGCTTTTTTGTTGTGCCGCATAGTCTTCTTTTACCCAACAGCTCACAAGATATGACCGGCCCATATATGGCATGAAAGATCCATAGTGTGGGTCAGTAAACTGCCCGGATACAAGTAAAGGCAACAATAAAAGCGCGAATATTATACTGTTTTTTTTCATATTGCTTTTAATTTGTACAACCGGAACAACCATGTTGGCTTAAATAAAATCCTGATACACCGCCAACTGTTTTTACCGAAACCTCAATGATGAATGTACTGCATTCCGGGTCGCCGACTGTATCGCCGTCAATGATTGTAACGATAGTGCCATGCGGTATAGTAGTCCCATGATAGTTTATGGTCCCAGATCCTAATGACCATTCGTGGTTATCTGGGTAAAAACTAATGTCGCCGAGACCATCATGGCCGAATTCAGGTGTGACGTTGACATGGTAAAAGTCGTCGAACTCCGTCTTTACATAAAATATGCTAAAATTCGTTGCCGGTACAAGGCAACCAGGTGAGTCGTCAGGCGTATAGTCAACACCGAGAGCGCAACTGACTTTCATATTAGGCTTTGGCGGATTTTTTGGTTTGAGGCTCTTGACAGAGTTCACATAGTTTCCTGCGCTGACCTTGATACTCCGTTTCCCTGTATGGGCTTGGTTAGAAACAATGGAGTGGTCAATTTCTCCGGCAGGATCCCAAAACCCAAAATGATCGTTTCCATACTCCTCCTCAAAACTGTCAAACCCCATTTCGCGATACTCTGAATTGGAGGCTACAGCCATCGGCAGATTATTCAGGTAGCCATATTGCGCCGACGAAAACCTGCTCAGGGCATCCTTGTTTTCAAGTTCCATCCCGTATGGGCTGAACATGGTCACCGTACTCGCATTCGTCCATTTGACGTCACTTGTGTTTTTGGCCCATCCGCCGCTCACGCGTTTATAAAACGGATTGTACGATTTGAAGAATCCCATATTTCTCGGATTTTCGCCCTCGGAAGTGCGTTGCGTCAGATAGGCATACGATTTATCCGGTCTCCAGTCGCCTTTAATATTATTGATGTAAGGATTTACGCCAAAGGTGTATGGAAAAATCACATCACCATTCGCAGTAGTCGAAGTGGAAGGCACAGGGTAAGGGAGCGTATTTTCTTCCTGGCCTGGCCAGTAATCATTATAGGAAACTGCATTTGCATTCAGCACTTCCAGGCTTGGGCCTGATGCAGCATAGGCAAAAAGGTCAGCATTGAGGAGGCTGTCCCAATCAGGAGTCCCATCGTTATTGGCATCAATCGGATTATTCATGGATGTTACCGATTCCATCATACCTTGCTGCTGGTTCCGGTTTCCTGACCTGACAATCTTAAAATTGATCTCTTCATATATCCCGCAAGGATCGACATACAAGCCGAAGCGGTTCATCAGATAAACCCGCGTTTTGGTCGAATTGAATCCAACGACCCATGCCCTGCTCGATCCTGCTGAAACAGGTGGCTCTGGGGGTAGCTCGCCCAGCTCATCGCCCGGTCCATAAGTTCCGCCGGGAGCTTCAGGAATAGGCAAAATCAGTTCGTCGCCAAGCTTGAATATCTTTGCGATGTCACTCGCATCCTCCATTTTGAAGCCTTGTGAGGAATAATGAACATTGCCGTCAACAGACGATGGGTTCGCACGTAATAATACACCCGACGCGTCTAAGTTTTCAGCGGCCAGTCCCATGCCATTATAATACCAGTAGGCAGGATAATTAAAATTGTAATAGGTGTCGTTAAACTCATTCTTGGTTTCGGTAAGAATTACCTGCCCTGTCTGGGCATCCCATGCGAGGTTCTTGGTGGTTACCGCGCTGGCCACCAGGTTGTCGAAGGCGATTGTTTCAACCAATATCCCCGTCCTGTGGATGACCTTGGTTGTGACTGCCGTCCGCAAAATTGTTTCATGGTAAGAAACCTTTGGAAAAACGGTGGGGACAAATGTTGGCAAGATCGCTGCTAAAATAACCGCGAGATTCGCGTCGTAGCCCAACGTTCCGGACTGCGATTTACTCTCATTAAAATCATTGATCATGTCGTAATCCACGCCGATGAGTTTTTTGGAAATATTTCCTGTACCGTCAATCGTGGTCATCGAGTTGTCGAGCTTACCGTAGACGCCTACGTTGTAATTGTATTTTACACCTGATATCGGTGCTGCATCTTCTTCCCCATAAACATCTTCCGACCTGACTTTTCCGTCCATATCGTTGGTTTCAATTGAATAGCCCTGTGTCGCCACAAGATGGTCTATTGAGAGAATGTTAAGGAAGCTCAAGAATTCATCCCTTGGGTCATACGCCATATTGATGTCGGTATAGTCGACGATTGTCGGAAAATCATAAGTCGTATAATGTTGCGTGACGACCCGGCCAGTGGCATGGCGCTTTAATAGATTAGTTCCTTGTCGCCTTTCTAGATTCGACACGGTCACTTTTGAATAGGTAATCTTCGGGCACGGAAAAAAAGTCGCACCAAAAGGCTTTTCCACATAATTCTGGTCTTTTGGCGATGTCATGCGGTCTTCATAATCACCGGTCTTGCCATAGAATGGCTCGACAAAAGGGTTATCCGGTGACATATTCGGCTCAAAAGTCGCGACGCCGCTGGACGTGCCGTCGTTGAGGCTGTAATTGAAGGACTGTCCGTACTTTTGATGGTATAGGTTTGCCGTATCATCTTCCGATGACGTCATGACATCCCAGTTATCACTCAGTTCGATGGATTTTACACGAAGTCCACCGCCTAGTTTATGCCCGTCGGGGTTCTCAAGCCTGATCCATGATTTGCCGGGTATAAAATGCTTGGCACAACCATTTTCCTGTAATACTTTATTGGGACCTTTCCACAACTCGCTCATCGACTTGATACTGCCGACTAAATCGTGAACAATTGACACAAAATTGCTATTGTTGCTGTTTCCATTATCCGAATAAACAACCCTGTTGAGGTACATCCGCCCAAATCCCCAACCCGATTTTGATATGGGGTTTGCCTGCGCCGAGGGAGTAATCCCGCCTTCCCTGTTGACGGTTTTAAGCGGAATGATGGCGCACATGCGCGAATCAAGGACAGCAAATTTAATCTCCTCACTTTTCTTAATGGTGAAATAACCGCTTACAAAATCGTATTGGGTCGGGCCTCCGGCCATGTTGAGCAGGAATTTGAAATAAATGGGTTTATCCCAATTTTCAAATAAATATTTGTCTTTAAATAGCTGTGGCGTCAGGGTGGCATGATTCAGTTGTTTATCTACGTCGTCTTCGTCACCCAGGTCAACATAGATGTATTTTGAAGCCTGGATATCGGTATATAAATTTGTGTTAGCGCTGGGGGTTTCATCATCTCCCGCACCGATGACCTTGAACATTTGCATCGCTCTCTTGTTTTGCACAAATTTGTAATCGTCACTCTCGGTATTGATCGTAATTTCACCACCTGAGGGAAGCTCGACTGATTTCAGCACCCATGCCGCCGAATTGATGTCGGCCTGCTGTCTGGCAGTTATTGTATCCCCAGCTTTCCTGCACTGTTCTACGAAAGGATATTCAGAATTTGTGAGTGGGCTGTTAATATTTGCGTTGATGCCTTCGGAGACAGGTTTATAATTTCCCCAAACATCATATCCTTTTGGCGCATAAGACGGGTTAAGATCGCCACCACCATATTTAAATACATATGGGGTATATTTTCCCATATTGGAATCCCCATAGGTAAAATACACCCGATCTAACGTCAGTTTTCCTGAGCCTTCCATGTTATTGGGCATGACATTGCATAGCCATTGGTGTATACGAAATTCGCTGTTTTGATAGGTTTACAGGGAACATCGTCCTCAATACTGTCATTCAGAAGATGGGCATTTTCGGCTTCCGCACGCGAATAAAGGCTGATTTGATCGAGTTGATAAGTGTAGGCTGGCGTTGTTTCGCCAACTGTTCCCAATTGTGCCTTTGCCCCCCGGGCATCTTTTCGCTGGCTGATTTTAAAAATAGCCACATGGGTTTTTGTAATAATTCTTTTCAGGTAGGTCAGTTCCTTTTCTCCATAAAGATAGTTTCCTTTTTCATCGTCGTGATGTGACTTTAGCCCTTCATTATAAGAAACTTCCGTGTTTGAATATGGCACCCGCCATTTGTAAACATTGTCCACATCGGATTTTTTCTGGTATTCAAACTTGGTATACGTCCCAAGATCATCCATTGTCGGGCCGTCGTTTAATCTGTCTTCATAATCCGGCGACAATATGCTTGATATCAGGTAGCTGTAAGCATAGGCAGGTGTCGTGATTTTATTGACAAACCTATCACTGTAGTCTGAATGGTGATCTTTTGTGCCGTTGACACCGTTTACTGTGCCTCTGACCAGGTCTGCCGCACCACTTCGCGAGGAAATATCAAAAGTGGCCTCGACTTTTTTAATGTTATAAACTGCTTGGCCATAAACATAAGTGCTTCCGTCAGTCTTCAGTATTTTTATACCTGCAGTATGGTGTTTTTTGGCAATCCTTGCGTCAGCTTTATTTATAAAAGGATCACTGTCAGCCTCGGCATTGGTCACTTTTTGTATGACTTGGTTACTGAGGTAGCGCGTTGTCCTCTTAATTTTAGTCGTAAAATCCGCATTGTCGTAATGGTTAGGCGCAAGGGCATTCCCATTCTTCACCTCAAACGACGCCTGGGTTTTATTTTCATACCTTTTCTTATCCAGCTTTAACCTCATGGCATGATTTCCGTGAATCCTGTCTGAGAAAAACGAAGATGGCTCCCGGTCCACATCCAACTCACCAACCATCTTGAAAGACACAGGCTGGTCGAGGGGTTTGCGATTTTTAGTGCTTTCGGTAAACAGTGGAAGCACATCGTTTTTGGTGATCCATTTTCCTGTAGAACTTGCCGAAGGCGATACGAGGAAATTGATGCCGCCATGGATTAAACCGCCGGCTCCGAATTCCGCACCTGCGCTAAGTCCGATACCGAAGTCATTTACTTTGTCATTTCCTACGTTGGCTACCTGTGAGCGATAAGGTCTGAACATCCCCGAAACGCCCTGCCCGTCAATGGTATAAATGTCATAGGTATAATTTGTAACCGGTAAGGCAGTGGTCGTCTCAGAAACAGTGCGTTCATTTTCCCTGTTGAAATCCAGCACACCTTCACCACCACCCAATACATCATCATTTTCACCTTTATATTCAGTATTCTCAAAACCATAAGCGGCGACTTTCCTGTCTTTATACGCCTTATTGATCCTTTGCAAAGACCCATAACCCTCGATCTGGAGGTTGGCTTCGGCAAGATAAAACTCTGCCCCTAATGAACCATTAAATGTTAAGTTTAAATTATCGTATGCCACCCTTTTCGTAGGGGTATAATATTGGTTGTTAAACGATAGGGATCCTGACACTTCCTTAGTCTTGTCATCTAAGACTTCTCCTGTTTCCTTGTCGGTAGTTTTACTGATAACAGAAAGACTGACATTCTGCAAACCCTGGCGGCTGTTGAATGAAATGCCGGCATCACTTGTTAGCGAAGTTGACCTGAGCTTGGTATCACTGACAATCGATGATACGGATACCGATGGGCTTATCGTGGCGCCTTCGCCAACACTGCCTGTTAGATTGACCCCAACATTCACATTTTCGGCCAATGGGAAAGAAACGCCAATTATAGGCTTGAATGTAATTCCTTCATAATTATTATACTGTACGCCAAGCCCACCGTTAAAAGGAAAATCAAAGCCCGCAAATGCAGGATGCACATTAAAACTGGCCCCAATGGTGATATTGTCCTTAATATCATTTTCATAACGCATCTCGTCGCCTTTGAAATCATCAGGCAACCCTCTGACCTGGCGTTCAATTTGCCCGACATTGAGGTTCCATCCCAATCCCGTCCAGGACGCTTCCTGGTCCATCGTGATCCCGGAATTATAGGACAGGTTTAATGGATAACCGCCCACGTCCATGATAGGAATATTGTAGTTGAAATTACCGGTGGACAAATCCACCATATCCGATGTCGAAATAGGCGTAAAAGAGGTGAACTCGGGTTGTGACGGGCCACTTGTAAGCGCATATATACGCATGGGTTGGGTGGCTTCCAAAAAGGTCATCAATGATAAATAACATACGATGACTTTCGTGGTCTTACTCGTTCTGATTTTTTTAAGCATGTATATGGTAACTTTATGTTATTTTTTTTAATCAAATGCTTTGAAGGAGACATGTATTTTGCCTCGGGCAAACCGAGTAGCCGCTATAAGGATTCTTTCATAGAATGAAATATCTCCGGAAAAAAAAATTTACCGGAGATATACACTTCATAATTTTTTCTAAAAAACTAATGTGCAAGAATAATAATTCAGAAAAAAATGGCTATTGCCAATCATCGACGAATTACTTAAATAACCTTTTAATTACATATAGCACAATAATTTACAAGGATAAATCTTACATTTAAAAAAATGGCGTTTTTCTAAAAAATATACTAGCCAACATGCAGGATGTCACACCAAAATCATCATATGCAATTCCCGAATTGAACACCAAACTTATTCACCTCACGGTCTTTATTATATAATTTTGCTTCTTCCCCTTCACAGTTTTGCTTTCTAACCAACACCTTTTCGCATGCACACCGAAAACGACCGCGACAGGATCCGGCAGCTCTACCAGATGCTGTTGAAATGGCGACCGGGAACCATACTTTCCGGATACAGCAGCTCCATGACGACGAACTCGACGGCCTCGCCAGCTGGCTGAAAAGATGCAGAACGCCGGCTATGTCATACCGCACTACCACTATCAGAACCTAGTTCAGGCTACCTTGATTCTCGATAAGGGATTCAAGGTAAAAAGTGCGATAAGATTCTCGTCAGCTTTGTCACGACAACGCTACAGGATATCATCGGAGAGAAGAGGAATTCTGTGAGTATACCGGCTCAGGTCGACCATGTAATCCGCTGTATAATAGGATAAATAATACAGCAATCGGTACTGTGGCATACTTCACAAAGTAATTGAACCAATTCAGATTTTGGTATGGTTACTTGGGGCATGGGGATAAAAAGCCGCTTTTCGGCGGCTTCGAACTGGTTAGAGTTAAGCGGTAGCCCGTGAAATGTCTGATACAGCCCGAAGAGGTTGTCGCCGTATTTGTCAAGGTCAATGCCCAGGCTGTTGTCGGCAATGGTCAGTATCTTTTGTCCATTTCATGGAAGAAATCGAATGCAATTAAAAGCTGTCGGCAAATTATAAACAGGGCGATACGGATTCATCATTGCGGGGAGACAGAACGGGTAACCTCTTGGTCGGTATTTATGTGGAAGAGAAGTTCTTTCGTGAAGGGTTTGGCGAGAAAGGCTGTAACATTGGGGTCGTTTTCGGCGCGCACAAGGTCTTGCTCGTCGATGGTGGAGGAAATGATGAAAACCTTGCAATAGTGCTTTATCGTATCGGGCAATTCGTCATATTGCTGCATGAATTCAAATCCCGACATCAGCGGCATATAGATGTCCACGAAGATCAGCTGTGGCAGCAATGCAACGTCATCATGGTTTTGCCTGAGGTATTCCAATGCGGCCAGTGCGGTATCAAATCGGTTGATTTTCTCCGCAAAATGATTTTTTTCCATTACCCTGGCGGCAATAAAAAGATCGATGGCATTGTCATCAATGACCATAACCATCTTGAACTTCGGCTCCAATCGGTCTGTCATGCGAAATTTTTTAAAGTGAAGTCGAAAGCAGTGCCCACCCCGACCTCTGAATGGACTTCGATGGTCCCTTCGAGTTTTTCTATCATGTCTTTTACAATATACAATCCGATGCCTGATCCTTCAGAATTTCCCGATATGCGAAAAAACATGTCGAAGATTTTATCCCTGAATTCATGTGGTATCCCAATCCCGTTATCGGTTACCTGCATCCATACCATTTTATCATCCACTTTGCCCACCAACTTAATAAACCTATGCCCGCCTTCCTGCCTATGGTATTTGATTGCATTTGAAATGAGGTTTTCCACAATGGTGTTGAAGCGCAGCCTGTCTGTGGTAAATGATACCTGAGCCTCAATATCGATCTCAAAATGTATCCCCTTTGCCTGGGCCATATTCTGCAGCGAACGGATAATTTTAGCAGTGTCCGAATCGACCGCAACAATCTCCAATTCGAGTGAAGTCCGGTTGTTTTGGGAATAGCTCAGGATTTTCCTGATGAACTCATCGAGACGGCTGACACTGCTTTTGATCATTTGAATGTATTCGAGCGTGCCGGCTTCCATACACTCGTCCTCAATCAATGCAATAATGCCTTTCACAGAAGTCAGCGGTGAGCGCAAATCATGTGAAACACTGTATACAAAGCGGTCGAGTTCCTTGTTTGCTTTGAGAAGTTCCTTATTTTGCCTTTCGAGGCTGATTTCCGTTTTCTTCCTGTCGCTGATGTCAGTCAGCATACTGACTGCACCGCTCACCTTTCCTGCCGTGTCAAAAGAAGGCACAACATGCACAATCACACTGCGCATTTCGCCATTACTGCGCTCCACAACCATTTCCTCCCCTGCCGTGGTATGGCCTTCCCTTATTGCCCTGACCAGCGGGCGGACATCAAACGGGACAGGGTTTCCATTGGGATAAAAGATATTCCACGTACCGCACCAAAAATCCTTTCCAACCACTGGCTCCCTGCCCCACAGTTCGGCGGCAGCCCTGTTGGATATCATGACCTTCCCATCGGCATCACAGGTGTACGTTGCCACGGGAAGTTCACTTATCAGTTCGCGATAAAGCCTTTCGCTTTCTTCAATCTTCATTCGCGAATGCACCTGTTCGGTGACATCAACCGCAAATAGCAAGATCCCGCAGATGGCGCCGGTGGCATCACGGTTTGCCTGAAAAATGAAATTCAGGTAGGTATCTGTGAGATTACCGTTACCGTAAAGGTCGAACTTCACCAGCATTTCGCTGGCAATAAAAGGTTCACTGGTGGCATATACCCCATTCAGGATGTCAAAAATTCCCTGCTGTTGCAATTCAGGCACTACTTCCATTGCCGATTTCCCAATAATATCATTTTTACCTATCAAATTCAGGTATAACGGGTTGGCCAATTCATATACATGATCAGGTCCGCGAAGAACGGCGATAGATGACGGCGCCTGCATAAACAAGTCCATGAATTGCTGCCTTTCCACCTCATAAGCGTTTTCAAGGCGTTTTTTTTCAGATATGTCTTTTGCAGTGCAGAAAATCAGTTTTTCGCCATCGTCCCATTTGCCCGACCATAACATCGGGACTATACGTCCTGTTTTATGAACGTATCTGTTCTCAAAAATGTTTACGGGGTTGCCGTCCCTGATTTCCTTGTCGGTATGGAAGGTAGCTTCAAAATCTTCGGGGCATATGAAATCAAAACATTGCCTGCCTATCAGTTCCTCGGGCTCGTAGCCCCAGATGGAACGGCAGGCACCATTTATCTGCACGAACCGGGCCTCACTATCGAAGGAACAGATGATATCGGGGGACGCATCCATGATTTTATTAAGTGCCTGGGTTTTTTCGTCGAGTTCGGCAGTAGTACTGGCAAGTTGCGCCGCAGTCTTTTTATTTTCGGATATGTCGAGGATGGTCAGTGAGGTATGCTGTTCGCCAGAGGCATCGTAGAAAACAACCGAAGTGATGATGCCCGGAAATAAGCTTTCGTCTTTGCGGCGGAACCGCAATTCGCCTTTGGCGCGTCCGTTTTTGCGTCTTTCCTCCAGCATCTTTTCCAGATTCCCATCAGTAAGGTCGACCAATGCAAACCTTCCTGCGGCGATGATTTCGTCTTCGGTCTTCTGGAACATGGCGCAAGCGGCAGGATTTGCGGAGAGGATCTGCCCGTCAGTAACCGTCAGTACAATCGCTTCCATGCAATTTTCATATAATGCATCCAACGCTTCGCTTTTGTGGCGCTTTTGCGAAGTGCAATAGGCATCGCTTTCCGGCACAGGTATCCCGTTGAGGGCAGCAGGAATCTTAGCAGATAAGGACGTGATGTTTTCGTGGGGTATGATATCGGAAACTCCTTCTTTAATCAATGACACAGTTTCGTCAATGCCGATCAAATCTGTGATGACAATAAAAGGTACGACCGCATTCCATCTCATTTTAATCCTGAATGCTTCCTGCACATCCATAAACGATAACGCGTGGCCGCATAGAATGATATGGGGTTGGAATGTAGTAAGGGCAAGCCTGTAGGCTTCCACACCGGATACGAGTCGGGAAATGTAACCTGACTCCATAGAGTCAAGTTCACGGTTTATAAAATTAATATCGAAAGGGGCGTTTTCGATAATTAATATTTTAATTACCATATTTTTAGTAGGTTATGTAGTACTGCTTAAATCATCATTCATCTGTAACAACTGAATCGTATCTTTAGGAAGTGGTGGCTTTCCCGTTTCTGAAAATTTGTTGCTGTAAATTTAACAATAAATAATTGGAAGCATGATTTTAAGGCGCAAATATATATAAATTATAAAGCTGCCATTATGGGGTGAAGTTTTTTTGATTTGAATTAACATTTTCGGAGTTATTTGGTGAATAGTCTTACTTCCAGTGGGAGTTGGTTGCTTTTTTTTGCGTCTTTTGTCTTATATCCACTATGAAAGTGGTTCCGGTTTTGGCGCACCACCGGCACCAAACTTATCCTCCGGCAGTGGAACGAATTCATTGTTGTCAGTTGGAGGCAGTATGATGCGGCCCTGCTTCCAATCTTCCTTTGCCTGCTCAATCCGTTCCTTGCGGGACGAAACAAAATTCCACCATATAAACCTTTCACCTAAAGGTTCGCCGCCCAGCAACATCAAAGTGGTGTTTTCCTTTGCCAGGATTACCGGGTCGGCACCTTTGGTAAACACCAGCATTTGCCCTTCAGGATAACTATTTCCTGAGACCTCAACACTTCCTTTCACAATATAAAAACCCCGTTCCGAATGTTCTTTTGGAAGGCCAAACCGTGCGCCCTGTTGGAGTATTACATGCAGGTAAAACAGCGGGGAGTTTGTTTTCACACCGTTGCCAAGTCCATAGGCGTTGCCTGCAATGAGCCTCATCCACACGCCCTTGTCAGTGAATACCGGCAATTGGTCGGGCGTATAGTTATTAAAAGATGGCATTGCTTCTTCGTCCTTTTCAGGCAGTGCAACCCATGTCTGTATCATTTCCAATTTTCCACCCGACAGTGCCGAAGGATCTTCAAATCTTTCAGAGTGGGCAATGCCGCTGCCGGCCGTCATCCAATTGACTTCACCCGGGCGGATAACCTGTTCCACGCCCAAACTGTCGCGATGGGTTACCTGTCCGCCAAAAAGGTAACTTACGGTTGAAAGCCCTATGTGCGGATGTGGCAATACATCCAAAGATGATAGTATCGGAGGCGTATCTACAATCGGTCCGGCATGGTCCATAAAAATAAACGGGCCAACCATCCGCCGCAACCTGAATGGAAGGATGCGTTTCACCTTCATGGATTCGCTGATGGCGGCATTGCGGGCTTCAATTACGATATCAAGCATAGTTTTTCGGTTTAATGCTAAAAAGCACTATAAAAGTAATTGTAAATATTGTATTAAACAATTCACCGGCAGCGGAATATCCATCACAGAAATAAAATAGATTTAATATCTTTACTATATCATGGAAATAGGAATAGACAGTTTTGCCTCGGCAATGTATGGTGATAATAATTCACTAAGCAGTGTGGATGCAATGGAACAATTGCTCCAAAGGATTGAGTTGGCCGACCAGGCTGGGCTGGATGTTTTTGGCATAGGTGAACACCACAAAAAAGAATTTTTAGATTCCGCGACGGCCGTAATCCTAAGTGCGGCCGCCGCAAGAACCAAACGCATACATTTAACGAGTGCGGTAACTGTTCTGAGCGCTGCCGATCCTGTCAGGGTCTATCAAAATTTTGCAACGCTTGATTTAATATCAAAAGGAAGGGCAGAGATTGTAGTGGGCCGCGGATCATCGATTGAGGCATACCCGCTTTTCGGATTTGACCTTGACGATTATGACCAACTGTTTAAGGAAAAACTGGACTTGTTGCTGAAAATTCGCGACAGTGAATTTATCACATGGTCCGGCAGGTTCCGCCCTGCCCTGGATAACCTGCCGGTCTACCCGCGATCACTCCAGGAAAAATTACCGGTTTGGCTGGGTGTTGGCGGCACACCCGAATCCTTTGCGAGGGCCGGAACACTCGGATTGCCATTGATGGTCGCCGTAATCGGTGGCGAAACACACCGCTTTCGCCCACTTGTCGATTTATATTGGGATGCCGGTAAAGCGGCAGGATATAAACCCGGAGAACTTAAAGTAGGCTTACATTCGCCTGGTTACGTCGGAACAAGCAATGAGAAGGCGGTAACCGATTATTATCCCGGTTATGCAGAACTTTGGACTAAATTGGGAAGAGAGCGCGGATGGCCACCGGTAACAAGGCCACAATTTGAATCGCTTATCGGACCAAAGGGTGTGCTGGTAGTCGGCGGGCCTGAACAGGTTGCCGAAAAAATACTTCGGCATAGTGAGGCGCTCGGAGGAATTTCCAGGTTTACATTCCAGATGGATAACGCAGGACTCACCCATATCCAATTAATGAATTCAATAGAATTGATTGGAACAAAAGTTATTCCGCTGATTAAAAATGAAAGTGGCTTATAATACAGAAAAGCGTTAAATCGACGCAGCATTATTGATAACTTAATTTTCGATAATGGGATCGAATGCCTCGCCAACATCGAATGCAAGGTGGTCGATACAAAAATGGCCAGTCGCTATAATATGTTCGTATTTGAAGCTGTAAAAGCATGGAAGGATGGCAGCCGTAAAGAACAGCGTATTTTCCATCACAAAGGGGACGGTACTTTTAGTATTGATGGCGGGATCATTAATTTACAGGATCGGATGACAAAATGGAAAGACATTGTCAAATAACATTGCCGCCACCAACGAATTTACCCTCAAGGAGGTTTCAGGTACCTCTTCCAGACCAGGCATTTACAAGTGCTAACAGGGAAAAACACTGACGGATCTCCCGTTAAAGCCCATCGTCTCCAGCGCCCGTCATTTCCCAATCACTTCGCGGCGGTGCCGCAAGCCCCAATCCCTCAGGGCAATGATGACATCGTTCAACGATTTGCTGTGGGCAGTGGATGCGTATTCCACCGTTGGTGGAAATGTATCATGCACCGTCCTGACTACCAGCCTGTTCATCTCCAGATCCTTTAGCTCCTTTGACAGCATCTTGTCTGTGATAGCCGCAATTTCCTTCGAAATCTGGCCGAACCGTTTCGGGCCGTCTGAGAGGGTAATCAGTATGGGCAGTTTCCACCTGCCACTCAACACTTCGAGCGCGTCCCTAACCGGAAGCAGTGCACCCATGCAGGCTTCCCTGTTGTGGGCCAAATCAGTCGTATCCCTTTCCATTATCATGATTTTTTTTAATGTTACTATCCCTTTGGATAGCGCTATCCAAAGAGATAGTACTATAAAACAGATAGCAAATATAAGTAAGTTTGTACCGCCAAACAAACCGGCATCACTTATTTAAATTTACATTATGAAAAACATCCTGCATATCACGACCAGCATCAAGGGTGAAGCTTCCCTAAGCCTGAGGCTTTCCGAAACCATCATTGACAAACTGGCGGAAAGTTATCCTGCACACGAAGTCATTACGCATGACCTGTCGCAAAACCCAATGCCCCATCTGGAAGGCATGCACCTGGCCGCCTTCGGCACTCCTGTCCAGGAACGCTCTCCTGAACATTTTGCGGCAGCCGCACCGTCAGATGCGGCCATTGCGGAGCTCATGTCGGCAGATGCCATAGTTATCGGCGTGCCGCTGTATAACTTCGGGATACCTTCCACACTGAAATCCTGGATTGACCATGTGGTACGCGCGGGTGTTACCTTTACATATGAAAGCGGCGTGCCCGAAGGATTGGCCAAAAATAAGAAGGTCTACCTGGCCATCGCCACCGGCGGAATCTATTCAGAAGGGCCGATGAAAAGCTATGACTACAGCGAAAATTACTTAAGGGCTGTCCTGGGCTTTATCGGGCTGACCGATATTATGGTGTTTCGCATAGAAGGCAGCATGATGTCCAGCCATGCTGCCACCGCGCTGCCCGCAGCGCTTGAAGCTGTGACAGCCTATCCTTTTTAAGCGACGCTTCTACTGATTAACCAATAACTGAACAGCCCGGAGCATCATGCATCCGGGTTTTTTCTTTGCTTTCTCCACTTTCGTACGAATAGCTTCTTTTGATTGCAGTTGGCTCTTTGATATATAAGGCCGATAACGCAAATAAATACCGGCTTGAGTTTAGAATGTCTTCCAGGAAATATTATTAACATTTTTTTTTGTTTTCCAATATTTTGAATAATTTGCCGTTGTGTATCTATAATTTAGCCCCAAATTATGAAAAAATCATTTTATCTTCTACTGCTGTGTGTTTCATTTGGTTACGCACAGAACAGCTCCACTATAGAAAGTGGAAAGACAGTTTGCCAATATTCCCAAACAGGCAAGCTTCTTAAATGGGAGGATTTCAAACCATCGAATGGCAGGATGATGGCGACAGCCATACCCTGTGAAATCCAAAACGACAAAAGTACCAATACAATCCTGATCAGCGTGGTCTGCATGCAAACTGCTTTTAACCAGTTTGGTGTGGATAAGATCAACGATATGATTCTCGTGGCAAGCGAAAAAGTCCGCAATTCTCTTCGGGCCGATCACCTGTACAATCCCAAGGAAATCAAAATGGCATACATGCCGGATTCACACGATTGGAGTCTGACCAGCTCGTTTACCATTGAAGGCGAAGATGGTATTGTAAAAGAGCAGCTCTTGGCTATAGACTTTGATGCGAACGGAAAGTTTGCGGTGATGAAAAGAATTCTTTGAGGGTTTTATAAAGGATTAATAATAGGGAAAACAAATGGCTTCCGAAATAATCCCTTGTTGTTTAAGCCTAACTCTTATAAAAGAATAAAATCAGGTCATTTGATTTTTTTTTGCCCAAAATCGTAATCGGGATTGTTATTTTCTGCAGGAAATCTGCAGTATTGGAGTTTTCTTTTGTATCATTTCGGGTCGTTTACTATGCTATTGGTTTGGCATACAATGTATTAAAAATATTTATATGTCAAATCTGTATTCAATGTAATTAATCAGATAGTTTGGCGGTTAAACGGATTCCTTTAGCCACATCACAAATATTTAATTAAATTCCATCCCATACACCAGCCAATATGGGAACCAACTTATTAAAATTTGCAGTGCTGTTGCTATGCTTCAGCAGTGTGGCACAAACTGGAAAAGATTACCCAAAACATGCCCTTAAAATTTTCAGCGAGAATGACTTCTGGATGTTTGGCAACAGCACCGATATTTATTATACCCAAGGGTTGCGCATCCAGTACCTGGAAGAATTGGATACGAACTGCAAATTCACAAATTATTGGCCATTTCTTTTTAAAAATGCCGATGTGCAGAACTTGGTAGGCTATTCCATTGGGCAGAATATCTACACCTCCACCGATATTACTATTTCAGAGCTGATGCCCGATGACCGGCCTTATGCAGCATGGCTGTATTTTGCTTTTACTTCTACATCAAACTCCCTGGCAAAAAAACACAGGTTAACCACCGATGTGCATCTTGGCGTTATCGGCCCATTGGCACAGGGCAAATTTGTGCAAAGCAACTTTCACAAACTCATTGGATCACCCGACCCGAAAGGATGGCCGCATCAGGTCGCCAATGATATCGGTTTTAATTTGAATGTAAAATATGAGCCTTGGGGATTTTCGCCAATATCCAATGACAGCATTATCGGTTTTGATTTTGTACCCAATGCCGAAGTAATGGCCGGCTCCGTTTTTAATGTACTTGGTGCCGGGGCAACTGTTAAGGTGAACATATTAAATGCCGGGCCATATTTTGGAAATGCATTTAATGCCGTTGGGGGAATTCCAAAAAAGAAAGGCAAGTCGGCTGCGGCTGGCAAGCCAAAATTCTTCGAAAGTTTTCGGGATGCCGGCATATCGCTTTTCGGAAGGCCATCGGGGAAAGCCGTTTTATACAATGCCCTGTTACAGGGAGGCATTTTCAATGACAACAGTCCCTATACGATACGGAACAGCGATGTCGAAAGATTCTATTTTGACATGGATTATGGCATCACGGTTTCCAGTCCTTACATTGATATCAGTTATTCCCGTGCCTACAGGACACGCGAATTTAAACAACAGGAACACAACCACCAATGGGGCCAAATATACCTGACTGTAAAGTTTTAGGTATCCGGCATGTCAAATCCTGATAACATTTTTTTAACATTTAAAACCAATAATTATGGACTACCATTTGAATTTTCCTCCGCCTTACTTATGCCGCAAAAATCTGGCTGACAGAGTAATAATTGACAAGAAAATCCAGGCCGAGTTAAAGCGGATTAGGTTACTGCTACCTGCGAATCAGGCAAAAGTAAAAATTCAAGGCAATATAAATTTAAAGGATACATCTTTGCATCCACATGATACGGATATAAAAAGTACTGAAGCAAAAATAAGCCTGGACCTCAAAAAGCAATTCACCGTTATTGCCACTCCGATGGAAAAACTCGCAGCCCCAATTCAGTTAAAGGCGTTTACAAAAATCGATGCCGCAGCCGCACCAAATTCGCAGCGGACAGCTAGCGATACCGTGACGAACAGCCCGGCGGGGACAAGTACTATCGGATACAATTGCACAATCGCCTACACAACAACACTCGACTTCGAGGCCTTTAGCGGCAGTTACAGCAGTTCGGTATGGTATGTCGTGTTTGAGGATATCGGCGGACTCTATGATTATGAATCAGATGGGTATCCGTTAGGGGATATAATCACCATTAAAAAGCCGCCGTTTAAATCCAAAGCGATCGGTACATGGACAATGCATTTTGATATGTATGCCAAATGCACATATCCTACTACCAGATTTAAAGTGGTCGTCGTTGAATATAAAGATGGCAAGCTGTCGGATACCATATCGTCAGACGTTATAACAATAAACTTCAATGGCAACAATTGTATCAACATTCATGATATGGGATTGATCGCAAGCAATGATAATGGAGGATATCCTGCGATAAAAGGCGGCGATCACGGAACACAACCAACACTATATGTCAATTTAAATTCACCGGCGCCACCGGATGGCCAAAATATTTATTTGGGTGTTACCGTTCCGACTAACGCCAATCCTGAAGCCTGGATTAACGATGGTATGGGTCAGGTGAGAATTGACGGAGGTCAAACACATGGAGAATGGAGTGATTTTCTGGGCAGCAGGCATGTGTCAGGAACCAAGGATATCCACGTCAAGGCTGCGGTAAATGGAGTCGAGGGCGTGTCAACTTTAAGGATAACGAAAAAGTAGATAAAATACCATAAAAGCGCGGGCAGTAAAACTATGGGAATTACATTTTTTACTCAGAAGGACATTCTACGGCTGAAAACTTATACTTCACATGTTCAAAATCAATCGGTACGTCCTTGACCAGATAGGAAATTCCCATGGTCGTCTGTATTTGGCCTTTGCCCAAAATGAGCGTGCCATCTTTTTTCAGGAAAGCAAGCGGGTTTTTATATACGCGCTCAGAAAAGTCGACAAATAACGTATCCCCGCGGAACTGTCCGGCCACGTATCCGGTTTTTATGGAATCGTTGAAAACTTTCATAACCAGTTTTCCATTTATTTTACCGCTTTTTAGCGTATTCAATTTTAAATCGAGCGTATCTTTTTCATAGATGGCCTGATAGCAATTGGTACTGGTTATTGTTTCGGTCCTGGCTGTCGGTTGATGAGTTTTGTCTTTACAGCTTTCGAAGCCGACAAATGATAAAAGCAAGCCATAAATTGCTAAGTTTTTCATGAGCTGATCTATTAAAATTGATACAATTTACGCTTTTTAGATTAAATACGGCTGGTTTTCATATATCGTTCCCCACGCTTAACCAACATCACTACGCAAAATTATCCTAGAAATCATGTTATGGATGGTGAACGTTTTTTGTGGATAAAATTCTTTAATGGTTACACCGTTATCCGTGTGAAAAAGCTTTAACTTTACTACATACATATAATATCCGATGCAGCGCAGAAGATGGGATTCTACCAGCATAATAATTCAATAATATAATAAACATGGAAACAAAAAGCACCAAAGCTTTCGGCACTGAAGCACCCGATGCCGATTTAAAACAAATGACCATTGGGCGCAGAATGGTGACGCCCAAAGATGTCGAAATTGAAATCCTTTATTGTGGGGTTTGCCATTCTGATTTGCATACTGCACGCAACGATTGGGGATGGACGACTTATCCGGTTGTGCCCGGACACGAAATCGTGGGCAGGGTAACCAATGTGGGCAGTGAAGTCACCAAATTCAAAGTGGGTGATCTGGCCGCCGTGGGCTGTTTGGTGGATTCATGCCAAACGTGCAGCAGTTGCAAACAGGACCTTGAGCAGTATTGCCTGAATGGCTGGGTCGGGACTTATGGTGGACATGATAAATATTTAAACGAGCCAACTCATGGCGGTTATTCAGAAAGTATAGTAGTGACAGAAGGTTTCGTATTGAAAGTACCTAAAAACCTCAACCTGGCCGCAGTAGCGCCATTGTTGTGCGCGGGTATTACGACCTGGTCGCCGTTAAGACATTGGAACGTGGGCAAAGGCAGTAAAGTTGCCGTAGTAGGCTTGGGTGGTTTAGGGCACATGGCGATCAAATTAGCCAAAGGCCTGGGCGCTTCCGTAACCCTATTTTCGAGAACGCCCGGAAAAATAGAAGAAGCCAAAGCGCTCGGTGCAGATGCCGTAATTATCTCGACTGATGAATCACAGATGCAATCCGTGCAAGGGAAATTCGATGTCATTATCGATACTGTACCTTATGTACATGACGTCAACCCTTACGTATCGACGCTCAACATCAATGGGACACTGGTCTTGGTGGGTTATTTGGGAGGTCTGGAGCCTATCCTGAATTCCGTTCCGATGATTCTCGGAAGAAAAACCGTGGCAGGCTCATTAATCGGAGGAATTAAAGAAACCCAGGAAATGCTTGATTTCTGCGGTGAGCATAATATTGTTTCTGAAATCGAAATGATCAATATGCAGGATATTAATGAAGCTTATGAACGCCTTTTGAAAGCTGATGTGAAGTATCGGTTTGTTATTGATATGGCTTCGCTGAAGGGCTAAGCATTATATATTTAATTGGAAAGCCGCATAAGCGGCTTTTTTTTATTGCTGGAAATGCCAAAGAAACTGGCTTCGAATGGCGCATACAGTCCGTGCCATTTACATTATACAGCCTTACGCGCGACAGGATTCCATATAACCTTTATCTGACTTTTAAGCTATCGAGCATCTCATCTGTAACCTCATTGGCATACATCCCATAAGCATTGACCAAAACTCCTTTGAGGCCATACTTGTCGGAGGAGATTGCATAAAGAATGACTTCGTCATCGGGATCTGAATCGCCCTCGAAGCGGTAAAAGCTGTCTATTTTAAATTCGTCATGAAAAATCCGGTATTGCCCGTTCCTGCATTCCAGGCAGTTTTGCTTCAGGTTAAAATCTTCAATATAACCTTCCGATTTTAAATCGTTGATTCCTTCTACTAAAGTGTCATATGATTTCATAATGTTTAAATTTATTTGATTAAACTGTATTAAGCGCGGCACAGATAGCCCATGCTTCCTGCTCTTCCCCGACTAGCGCAACGATTTGAACGCAGCCCTCATTTCCTTAGAAAAAAGGTCAGGTTGTTCCCATGCCGCAAAGTGCCCACCCTTTTCGAGCCTGTTGAAATAAATGAGTTTGGGGAATGCTATCTCTGCCCAACTCCGCGGAGCGGCATAGATCTCATCCGGAAAGACGCTTACGGCAACCGGGATAGTCACATGTTTCGGTTCGAAAAAGGCGAGCTTGTTTTCCCAATATAGACGAGCCGATGATACCGCCGTTTTCGTCAGCCAGTACAGCGTGATATTGTCGAGGATATCGTCTCGCGTAAGACCCTCATTCTGGCCGTCAAAAACGTGTGCGATGAGCGCAAGACTGCGTGCGTCGTGGTCAAGCATCCAGGCGGCGAGACCGATAGGCGAATCCTCAATCGCGTACAGCGTCTGCGGACGGCCCGTCATCTCCTGGGCATAACCCAGCCCGTGCTTATAAAAAGAGTCGAGCTGATCATAGGCATTTTTCTCGTCACCTGCGAGACCTGATGGAGCCGGCCCGAATTGAAGTGCCTTCGCTATATCATCCGGTACTGTGGCAGGCATGTTGGTGTGAATGCCGAGCAATTCCGGAGGTGCCAACACACCCATCTGCTCCGTGACCGCATCGCCCCAATCGCCGCCCTGCGCCACAAATCGGGTGTAACCCAGACGCTTCATCAGCGTGATCCATGCTCGTGCTATGCGAACGGGATCCCATCCGATAGCGGTTGGCTGTCCTGAAAACCCGTGCCCGGGCAACGACGGAATCACAACGTCGAACGCGTCTTCGGCCTTCGCGCCGTGCGCGGTAGGATTTGTCAGCGGATCAATGATTTTCAACTGCTCGATGATAGAACCGGGCCAACCGTGAGTGACGATAAGCGGCATGGCATTTTTATGTTTCGAACGAACGTGTATGAAGTGAATGTCTACTCCGTCAATGGTAGTCACGAATTGCGGCAATGCATTCAACCTCGCTTCCACCTTGCGCCAATCATAATCTTTGGCCCAATATTGGGCCAGCTTCTGCATTGTGGCTAACGGCACGCCTTGCGACTGATCAGCGACGGTTTCCTTTTTGGGCCATCTTGTTGCCAATATGCGTTGGCGCAGCTCTTTGAGTTCTGTATCTGGAAAGTGCACCTTGAAAGGACGAATTGCCTCAGGACCAGCAGCATTTGCAACCGGGGTGTCTTGGCCGAAGCTGGATACGGTAACGAGGATAAGCGCCCCGGTAATGATTGCCCCGGCTTGGGTTCGATTGTTATTTTTCATCATTTTTAAAATTTTTAATTGTTTAACTTATTAACTCATAGACCAAAATTGTTGTAACGCGAATGGCATGTGGGAACTGCCAAGTATTTTCAAGCTTGGTTTATTTTGCATATCCGTCGGCCTCAATAATGGCATTGGCAAAGTCTACTGGCGCTTCCTGTGGCACGTTGTGGCCAATACCCTTGAATTCCTTGTGGGAATATTTTCCCGAGAATTTCTGTGCATACGCGCTGGCGTCGGGATGTGGTGCGCCATTGGCGTCTCCTTCAATTGAAATAGCAGGTACGGTGATGGGCGGCGCGGCGGCAAGGCGCTTTTCCAGATCATTATATTTCGGTTCACCTTCTGCCATTCCGAGCCGCCATCTGTAATTGTGGATGACAATATCGACATGGTCTGCGTTTTTAAATGATGCCGCAGAACGGTCGAACGTCGCATCATCGAAGTGCCACTTTGGAGAAGCAGTCTGCCAAATGAGTTTTGCAAATTCATTCCGGTATTTGTCGTAGCCTGCGCGGCCGCGCTCGGTTGCAAAATAAAATTGGTACCACCATAGAAGCTCAGACTTTGGAGGCAAAGGAATCTTGCCGAGTTCCTGGTTGCCGATCAGATAACCGCTCACACAAACGACCGCCTTACATCGTTCAGGCCAGAGTGCTGCCATAATAGCGACAGTCCGGGCGCCCCAATCAAAACCACCGATAATTGCTTTCTTGATTTTGAGTGCATCCATCAAGGCAATCGTATCGACGGCAAATGCTGATTGCTGGCCGTTTCGCAACGTTTCATTTGAAAGAAACCGTGTGGAACCATAACCCCTTAAATATGGGATGACTACGTGATAACCTTTGGAAACCAACAACGGGGCGACATCCACAAAGCTGTAAACATCATAAGGCCAACCATGCAAAAGAATCACAGTGGTGCCATTAGCCGGACCGTCTTCAATATATCCCACATCCAGGACACCGGCATTGATTTGTTTTACCGGGCCCAAAGTATTCTTTGCACGATTGCTTTCAGGTTGGTCTTCGTGCATTGCTTTACCCCATTGGTCATTATCCGTGTCGAATGAAAGAAAAGGCATGGCAAGGATGGCCTTTGCTGTAGTGCCAATAAAATGGCGTCGGTTAAAATTGCTTACCTCTTGCATCTCCATTTATTTAAGTTTTCCGATTACCGGATGTGGACTGTTATCAACTATCAGCTGAAAAACCGCGGTAGTATTTTTTACGTGGCCAGCAAAATGAATAATCCCAAACCAAAAAAAATTTGGTTCGACTGGTCATTAAAAAATAGAATCAAAAAGATTTGGAGAAAAGGAAGGCATCCGAGCTTATTAAGTACTGAGCGGAGGTGTTTTTAATCTCTGATACGTTTATAAGATAAAATTACAAATAAACTTCATGCAAAAAATTATTTTAAATGTAAATAACTCATTTTTATCATTTTATAAATAAATTCGTATTAATTTCCAATGTTTTTTCTTCCTTATGGATGGTTTATTATCCACTGCTGCATAATCTTACCGATGAAGAAGAATTTATAGTATAAAACAGCCCTTTTTTATTGCGATGACAGCGGCATTAATTCGGGAATTATGTAACTTTACTTCTGTGTTTTAGGGTCTTAAGAATGGACGAACTGATTTTTCGCAACTAAAATAATTTATCACCGCCGCCATTATTCTGTGGATGGCGATGCGTGCAGGTAAAATTTAAATCAATATGAAGACTTTTTTAACAATCGCGTTTTTGTCATGGATTGTGGCAGGCGCCAAAGCGCAAAATAATAGTGTGATGGAAAACCAGGAAAATGAAATATCGGCCATCTCGACAGTCCTGGAAAATTATTATTTTAAAGGTCTTTATCAGGGAAATATCGATTTATTGGGTGTTATTTTTAATCCAGGCACTTTATTATTTGGAGACATAAAAGGCACTCCGTATGCCAAAACGCTTGACCAATATTTAGAAGGCGTTAAAAATCGTCAAAGTCCTAAAGATTCAGGGAAACCTTTTAAAGGTGAAATTTTATCGGTGCATGTCGTCAACTCAATTGCTGTAGCCGAAGTGAGCATACAAATGTATGGCATCATATATCGCGATTTACTGTCATTTCATAAAATTAACGGCAAATGGCTTATCGTCAATAAGATGCTAACTGAGACCAACTGATAAATTTAAAGCTAAATTAAATATGGAAAATTTAAATGTACGCGCAGCCATCGATGCCTTGTTTGTTGACGAAAGTGAAATTCCTGAACCCTATAAAATTTCAGAAATCCATCAACGGGAGTATTTGCTTAATGGTGAATTGGTACCATGGCACGGCGATGTGACACCCGTTTATTCTCCTGTTTTTGTTCCGGGGCCGGAAGGCCTTACGCGCAAATTACTGGGCGTAATCCCCCATGCTACCGCCAGGGAAGCGATGGCGTGTCTGGATGCCGCTGTTGCAGCTTATGATGATGGACAAGGCGCATGGCCAACCATGGGCGTAGATGGACGCATTAAATGCATGCAAAAGTTCATTTATTTAATGATAAAGCAACGTGACCAGGTCATTACGCTGCTGATGTGGGAAATAGGTAAAAGCCATGTTGATGCAACAAAGGAATTTGACCGTACCGTAGACTACATCAATGCAACCATCGATGCACTCAAAGATCTTGACAGGCAATCGTCACGATTTGAACAAGCTGAAGGAATATTGGCGCAAATCAGGCGTTCTCCGCTTGGCGTAGTGCTCAGCATGGGGCCGTTTAATTATCCTTTAAATGAGATTTTCACGACATTGATACCTGCGCTGATTATGGGCAATACCATTTTGTTCAAATTGCCAAAACACGGCGTACTCGCGCATTACCCTTTATTGCAAGCTTTCAAAGAAGCTTTTCCACCGGGTACGGTAAATACCATCTATGGAAGAGGCGCTGAGGTTATACCCGCCTTAATGGAAAGCGGTAAAGTGAATGTACTCGCCTTTATTGGGTCAAGTAAAGTTGCCAATGGACTAAAAAAACTTCACCCAAAACCCAACAGACTGCGGTCAATATTAAGTCTTGATGGCAAAAATGCCGCTATCGTGACTAAGCATGCCGATCTTGAAGTGGCCGTGAATGAATGTTTGCTCGGTGCATTATCGTTTAACGGGCAGCGTTGCACAGCGCTTAAATTAATCTTTGTACATCGGGATGTAGCGGAAGTGTTTGTACAAAAACTCAGTGATGCGGTTGCCACGCTTATACCTGGACTTCCTTGGGATAAAGATGTAAAGATTACGCCCCTGCCTGAAGTCGACAAACCCGGTTATCTTAAAGACTGCCTTGACGATGCTATTGCCAATGGCGCCAAAATTATGAATGAGAACGGAGGATATACAAATAATTCCTTTGTTTTTCCTGCGGTCGTTTATCCGGTTACCAGTGTGATGAAGCTTTATCATGAAGAGCAATTTGGTCCCATAATACCTGTTGTGTCATTTGATGCCATTGATGAACCGGTACAATACCAGATAAATGCCTCACACGGAATGCAGGTTAGTATTTTCAGTACCGACCCGAAAGAGGTTGCCCAGCTCATCGACCCTTTTGTAAACCTTGTAAGCCGTGTCAATATCAACTGCCAGTCACAACGAGGCCCCGATGTTTTTCCTTTTACTGGAAGAAAAGATAGCGCTGAAGGCACATTATCTGTCTTTGATGCCTTGCGGTCTTTCTCAATACGGTCTTTGGTGGCTACCAAAATTACGGAAGCCAATAAAGACTTATTTAATACCATAGTGAAGGATCATGCTTCTAATTTCCTCCATACGGATTATATTTTCTAATTGTGCAATGCCAAAGGTGAAGGTAGTTCCGAAAAAAATCAAAACGGTTGTACAGTTTATTTGAAAAAAGTACTTTTACAATCGTGAAATGGTTAAACGTCATATTTTCAATCTATCTCGTAGCACTTGCGTGCCTGCCATGCGCCGATATGGAAACCGATTGCCAAAATACGGCAACAACCAAATCTGTGACCGCCGATAATCATGACAATTCAAGCCAACACAACGATTTATGTTCCCCTTTCTGTATCTGTAACTGTTGTGGCGCCCAGGTTTTGAATTTTGCACCGCCAATATCTTTTACCTTTACAATTCTTCCCGACTTGATTTCGACTTCGGAAATTGCTTATAAACCGCTCTTCACTTCGACATTTACAGGAAGCATTTGGCAACCGCCACAATTGGTATAATGATGCCCGTAATTACGGGTTAGCAAATCGCGGACTTCCTATCGGGAAATTCTTCTATTTCATTCATTATACTTTCCAATATGCTAAACAAAATCATCCAGTTCTCTGTGAAGAACAAACTGGTCATAGGGCTGATGGTATTCGCCCTTATCGCATGGGGAATTTATTCCGTGCGACAGTTACCCATAGATGCCGTTCCTGACATCACCAACAATCAGGTCCAAATCATTACCAGTTCGCCAAGCAACGGCGCCGAAGATATCGAGCGCTTTGTGACTTTCCCCGTTGAGCAGACGATGGCAACCATCAAAGACATCGAAGAAGTGCGTTCCTTCAGTCGTTTTGGCCTGTCGGTCGTAACGGTTGTTTTCAAAGAAAATGTCGATGTGTATTGGGCGCGCCAACAAGTCAGCGAAAGGCTGAGCCAAGCGATCGAACAAATCCCGCCTGGAATGGGACAGCCGCAAATGGCGCCGGTTTCAACAGGTTTGGGCGAAATCTATCAGTATGTCATCCACACGAAAAAAGGGTATGAAAAAAAGTATGACGCAACCGAACTGCGAACCATTCAGGACTGGATTGTACGCAGGCAATTGCTCGGCGTTTCCGGAATAGCGGATGTCAGCAGTTTTGGCGGTTACTTAAAACAATATGAAATCACCCTGAATCCTGATAAATTGCGCAGCATGAACATCAGCATCAGCGATGTGTTCAATGCGCTCAAAAAAAACAATCAGAATACAGGCGGTGCTTACATCGATAAGAAGCCCAACGCCTATTTCATCCGCAGCGAAGGCTTGATCAAAAGTATCGATGATATTGAGAACATCGTCGTAAAAACAAACGCCAACAGTATTCCCGTCCTTATCGGAAACGTAGCAGAAGTACAAATCGGCGCGGCTACAAGATATGGCGCGATGACAAGGAATGACGAAGGTGAAGTCGTTGGTGGCATCGTATTAATGCTTAAAGGCGCAAATGCCTCAAAAGTAATTGGCAATGTCAAAACCCGTATGGTGCAAATCGAGAAGACCTTGCCGGAAGGCGTCACTATCGAACCATTTCTTGACCGGACTAAATTAGTCGACAGTGCCATTGGAACAGTCTCTAAAAACCTTGCGGAAGGCGCTTTAATCGTCATTTTCGTTTTAGTGTTATTATTGGGCAATTTCAGGGCAGGACTTATCGTTGCCTCCGTCATTCCACTTTCAATGCTTTTCGCCATTTGCCTGATGAATTTGTTTGGCGTCGATGGCAACCTGATGAGCCTTGGCGCGATTGATTTCGGGTTGATCGTCGATGGCGCGGTCATCATCATTGAAGCCACGATGCACTATCTGTATGTCAGGCACAAAGGCCAGGAATTGACGCAGGAGGAAATGGACAAAAGCGTCATCAGCAACGCGCGAAAAATGATGAGCTCGGCAGCTTTCGGGCAAATTGTAATCCTGATCGTATACTTACCCATTCTGGCATTGGTTGGGATTGAAGGCAAAATGTTCAGGCCAATGGCACAAACGGTGTCGTTTGCCATTCTCGGCGCATTTATCCTGTCGTTGACTTATGTTCCCGTGATGAGTGCATTATTCCTCAATAAAAAAATAACGGTCAAGCCGAATATTTCCGACAGGATTATCAACAGCATACAAAAATACTATACTCCGCTCCTCGCCTTTGCGTTGCGGTCGAAAGCGATGGTTATCGGAATTGCTGCCGGATTGTTGATCCTGAGTTTTTTTGTGTTCAGTTTCTTGGGGGCGGAATTCATCCCAACTTTGGAAGAAGGTGATTTTGCAGTCGAAACGCGCGTGCTTACAGGAAGCAGTTTGTCGCAGACTGTCGAAGCGACACAAAAAGCCGCAAAAGTACTGAAGGATAATTTCCCTGAAGTCAAAGAAGTCATCGGCAAAATCGGTTCCTCCGAAATCCCGACCGACCCGATGCCGGTTGAAGCATGCGACCTGATGGTCATTCTCAAGGACAAAAGCGAATGGACAAGTGCCGGCAATACTTCGGAACTCGCAGAAAAGATGCAAAAGAAATTGGAGGAAAACACCATCGGAACAACTTTTGGATTTCAACAGCCAATTCAGATGCGTTTCAATGAATTGATTTCGGGCGTAAAGCAGGATGTCGCCATAAAAATATATGGTGAAGACTTGAACAAGCTGACCAAATATGCCAAACAAGTTGGCAGCATTGCAAGGAAAATTGAGGGTGCGGAAGATGTATATGTTGAGGAAGTTTCAGGTTTGCCACAAGTCGTCATTGCTTTCCATCGGGATAAAATTGCACAGTTTGGATTAAATGTCGAAGATGTCAACGACGCTATCCGCTCAGGCTTTGCAGGTGAATCTGCCGGCTTGGTCTTCGAAGGTGAAAAGCGCTTTGACCTTGTGGTTCGTTTGGCACATGAAAACAGGCAAACGCTTGACGATGTGAAAAATCTTTTTGTGACTGCGCCAAACGGCAACCAAATCCCATTGGAGCAGGTCGCGGATATTGAGTACAAAGAAGGCCCGAACCAGATTCAACGCGACGATGCCAAACGCAGAATCATTGTTGGCTTTAACGTACGCGGCCGTGATGTCGAAAGCATCGTTTCGGAGATGCAGCAAAAAATTAATGAACAAGTTAAATTCGATCCGGGATATTATCCGACATATGGTGGAACATTTGAAAACCTTCAGGCGGCGAAAGACAGGCTCAGCATTGCCGTTCCTGTATCATTGATGCTGATTTTTCTCTTATTGTTTTTTGCCTTTGGTTCTATAAAGCAGGCATTGTTGATCTTTACTGCAATTCCGCTTTCAGCTATCGGCGGCATTTTTGCCTTATGGATGCGTGGCATGCCTTTCAGTATTTCAGCGGGCGTTGGGTTTATTGCACTTTTCGGCGTAGCGGTTCTGAACGGTATTGTATTGATAGCCGAATTCAACGCATTGAAAAAAGAAGGCATGATTGACCTCAAGCAAATTGTCATCAAAGGCACTTCCGTAAGGCTAAGGCCAGTAATCATGACGGCACTTGTCGCATCATTGGGTTTCCTTCCGATGGCATTGTCGCACGGCAGCGGCGGCGAAGTGCAAAAACCATTGGCAACCGTAGTCATTGGCGGATTATTTACTGCGACACTGTTGACGCTTTTGGTGCTCCCAATTCTCTACATCTGGTTTGAAAATTTTAAAAGAAAAACGATGAAAACAAATCCCGCTGTCATTGTAGTGTTATTGCTATTGTGTGCCAATGTCGCTCAGGCACAGCCGAAGCCATTGACTTTAGCCGAAGCCATTGAACTTGGACTAAAAAACAACCGCGAAATTGTCGCTTCGAAATTGGATATCAAATACCAACAGCAATTGAAGAAGGCATCAGTTGAAATCCCCAAAACCGAGTTTTCAGGCCAATTCGGGCAGGTGAACAGTTATGTGAAAAGCGACAACTACTTTTCCGTTTCGCAAACCATCCCATTCCCGACGATATTTTCAGCAAACGCAGCTTTGGGAAATGCACAAATCAAAAGCAGCGAACTGAAAGCGGGAATTACTAAAAACGAATTGGTATTTAGAATTAAACAGGTATATACAAACTTACAGTACTTGTATGCCAGGCAATCGCTGCTCAAAAAACAGGACAGCATTTATACCGGGTTTGCGAGGTCGGCTACCGCCCGATACAAAGCAGGCGAAAGCACTTTGCTTGAAAAGAGTACTGCCGACACGCAGTCGAATGAAACCCGAAATACGTTAAGCCAGGATGAATCAAATATTGAAATCTATCTTTCGCAGCTCCAGGTTTTACTTGGAAGCGATGCCCGTGTGGCGATAGCCGATAAGACTTTCAATCAAAAGGATTTTGACGCCGTTGGCGATGGCAATGCTATAAATGCCAATCCGACATTGGCTTTTATCCAACAGCAGATTGAAGTCGCAGACAGGCAAAAAAAAGTCGAAAGGTCCAAAGCGCTTCCCGACTTGACTTTTGGGTATTTCAACCAGTCGTTGATAGGCACGCCAACAGATGCCACAGGTTTGGAATTAGCTGATTCGGGCAATAGGTTTCAGGGCTTTCAGGTTGGTGTTGCGATCCCGGTATTTTTTGGCTCATACAGCTCGAAAGTCAAATCGGCTGCCATCAATAAAGAAATCGCAGGGCAAAATCTCGAAAGCCATAAAATTAACCTGAAAGGGCAATATGAGCAGGCAATCCAGGAATACCTGAAAAATAAAAAAAGTGTCGACTATTACAAAAATTCAGGATTGCCAAATGCAGATTTGCTGTTGTCGAAAAGTGAAGCCGCATATAAAAATGGTGACATCAGTTACGCGGAAAACCTGCTGAATTTAAGGACCGCAAATGGCATCCGGGAAAACAACCTCAGCGCGATTTTGCAGTACAACCTCAGCATCATCAAGTTGGAATACCTTGCGGGAAAAAATTAATCTAATCCGAAAATACATACTATGAACTCAATATATAAAACAGCATCTTTATTCGTAGCGGTGACAATTATCGCAAGCTGCAACAACAAGACGAAAGAAGAACCGGCAACAGCAGCACCGGAAACGCAATCCGATGTGGTCGAAATCACGCCCGCACAATACCAATCAGCCGACATACAAATCGGCAGCATCGAATTGAAAAAACTCAGCGGCACGACCAAAGTCAACGGAATGCTCGATGTACCGCCACAAAACCTCGTTTCCATTTCGACACCTTTTGGCGGATTTGTAAAAAGCACCGATATGTTGCAGGGCATGAAAGTCAGGAAAGGCCAAATTGTCGCGATGATGCAAAACCCCGATTATGTCCAGCCACAGCAGGATTATATCGACCTGAAAAGCCAGTTGAATTATTTGAGACAAGATTATGACCGCCAGCAGGAATTGTCGCGCGAACAAGTCAACGCCTTAAAAACGCTACAAAAATCGAAAGCGGAATATGAAAGTATGAAAGCCAGGGTTGCGGGATTGAAGACCAAACTCCAGATGATGAATGTCGATATCGCAAGCTTGGAAAAAGGCAACATACAAAATGCCATTCCGCTCTACTCGCCTATCAATGGCTATGTTACGGAAGTGAGAACCAACATTGGCGCTTATGCCGAAGCAAGGGATGTACTTTTCAAAATAGCCGATACGGGGCATCTGCACGCAGAGTTGACCGTTTTTGAAAAAGATGTCCCGAAACTCCAAATCGGGCAAAAAGTACGGTTCACCTTAGCCAACGAAACGAAAGAAAGAATGGCAACTGTAGATTTGATCGGTAAGGAAATCAGCAACGAAAGAACAGTCCAGATTCATTGTAGGCTTGACAAAGAAGATCCGGGTTTGCTTCCCGGTATGTACCTGAAAGCGCTTGTAGAAAGCGGCAGCGAGGAAGTTCCGGCAATCATTTCAAAAGCCATCGTGGAATTTCAGGGCAGCAAATATATTTTTATAGAAAATTCCGGAAAATCCGGCGAAAAAAGTACACAATATCAATTGGTCAACGTCATATTGGGCGTGAGCGAACTGAATTACACCGAACTGATTTTCGATGAAAATACCAATTACAAAAACTGGAAGGTGGTTACAAACGGCGCTTACGACTTGCTGTCGAAAATGAAAAACAGCGCCGAAGAAGAATAATTTTAAATCTTAAAGCGGCCTCTGGGGCTGCTTTGTAGTTTTTACATTCCAAGTCTATATTGAGCGATATGGCCAACTTTTTAGTAAATATTATTTTGTTTTCGTAACTTAGTTTTCCTGTTGTCGAAGTGCTGGAAAATATTTACGCAACGACAGCCTCAAACCGTTAACGCGCATTATTGAGCATTTAAGCTATTATTTATGAGAAAAGTAATTCTAATCGTGTTGTCAATTATAACTGCAGCCAATTTAGTGCTGCTGATTATCGCACTTACCGGCAATTCATCACTTTATCGAGACAGGTTAATTATTGTCATTTCGTTTTTAGCATTTGGCGGATTTCTGCGTGAACATATTTTACGATACAATAAAATCAATAAGTAGATAAAACAATGACAAAATCTAAATTAATAATGCATAATGTCGGCATTGTGGTAGAATCCCTCGATGAGCCCATCGCTTTTTTCTCTGAGCTTGGCCTGACACTCGAAGGGCGGGACATGGTTGAAGGAGAATGGGCAGGGCGCGTCACCGGACTGGGCAATCAGAGTGTCGAGATTGCCATGATGGTCACTCCCGACGGCCACGGCCGACTTGAGCTTTCGCGATTTCTCACTCCGCCTGTGGTTGCCGATCACCGGAATGCCCCTGTGAACGCGCTCGGCTACCTGCGCGTCATGTTCAACGTAGACGATATCGACGGGATAGTCGCCAGGCTCCGCAAGCACGGCGCGCAGCTCGTCGGCGAAATGGTTCAGTACGAAAACACGTATCGGCTCTGCTACATCCGCGGACCAGAAGGGCTTCTCATAGGGCTGGCAGAAGAACTCGGTAAACCTTAAAAACAAAAATCCCAAAACCGGAGCTTTGGGATTTTCTCTCAAATTAATTAAACTACCTGCTTATTATTGTTTGATGACTTTGTGTGTTTTTAAGCCTTTATCTGAATAGGTTTTTACGAAATAAATGCCGTTTGCCAAGGTTGACATGTCAATTGTGATAATTGAATTTTGCTTGTCGCTCAACAGCAACTGGCCTCTGACATTATACACTTCTACATTAGTGATGATATCGTTTCCGGCGATGTTTAATATTGAATTTACAGGATTAGGATAAACAGTTGAGCTGTTGGATGCGAACTCATTTGTGCCCAATGCATCAGGCAATTGAAGGCGGAAGGTAAATACGTCGCCGAAATCGCCAATGGTTGGATTAACGCCCCATCCTGTGATGTATTTTCCGTTTTCCGACATGTTGTTCGGAATCCAAACCTGGTTGTCGCCAATTGATAAACCAAGTGTTCCGGTAATATAATCATTTAAGTTCTGTATCCCTGTTGTTGGTGTCCAGATAAAAGGCGTTGAAGGCGATCCCCATTCGAATGAATTAAACCAGCCGACTACGATATTTCCATTTGGACTGATTCCGGCAACTCTTCCAAAGCCTGTTCCTTCGGTAAGGTCGCCCAAATTAATAACTCCGGTGCTTTCACTCCAAATCCATGGCTCGTTGTTATTAGAGTAGCTTCCTTCGCCGCCAATCCAGTTGCCATCGCCGGTTACGGTGCTGCATTCGCCCAATTGGTTGAAATCGTCCGTAGCGCTGCCATTTGGATCGACTAACAAATATTCATTCGGGAAATAACCGCCTGCGGGATTTTTTCTCCATACTGCAGATTTCCATGGGCCATTCAAATCCTGAAGCCCTACAATTACATTTCCGTCATTGCATACAGCATTCGCTCTTGAACTCCTGTTTTGATCTGCGTAAAGGCTTCCCAAGTCGATTGTGCCTTCTGTCTGGTTCCATGCAAAACCATGCGCATAAACGGTATAGCCATTTCCATTGGATGGATCTGCCCATGAATTTCCAACGACAGTATTGCCATCACCTGAAATACAATAACCGGCGCTTGTAGTGGCATCTACTGTTTGTCCCAAACTTCCCAATGCGGTCCATTCTTGGGTTGCCGTGTTGTATCTCGACATTTCGGCGACGACCTGGCTCGAAATCAATGATTTTTTGTAAAAATTACCTTGCGACCCACAAGCATGGATGTCCTGGCCGGTTACTGCAACTGAATACAATGCAGGTTCTCCATTGAAAAGTGCCTGGTTATCCCATGTCCACGTTGCACCGCCATCGACCGATCCGAAAATAGCATCCGGCGAACCTATCATTACCAAGTGCATGCTGTCAATCCACTTCACATCCCTGAAAGTAATTCCTTCAAAAACATCTTGTGGTGTCCATGTTGCACCGCCATCCGTTGTTTTATAAATGTATTGGTAACCGGTAGCGATTCCGGTTAATGAATCATAGAAACTGATTCCGGTCAGGGTTCCGGCACCAGTGAAAACAGTGGTCCATGTGGCACCATTGTCATCAGATTTCTGAATTTGCCCGGTATTGTTCACTAAAAAGTAAGTATCTCCGCCAGCGTAGCTGACTTTTTCGGGAATAGCGCTCAGTCCGGTACCTGGTGTCCAGGTTTCTCCGCCGTCGGTTGTCGTGTAAACGGCAAATCCTTCTTCGAGTTGTGCGGTAACTACGCCATTGAGTTCGTCTTTGAAATTAATTGTCTTATAAATGTAAACATTGTCTGTTCCGGCCGGATTGATTGGTGCCCATTCATTTCCGCCATCGGTAGTTTTTGCGAAATATTGGTTCCATCCGCCCACATAGCCGGTATACATGGTTGGAAAACTCATGGCTTCAAGTCCATGTTGGTCGGTGTCGACCCATTTTGCCACCCAGTGATTGCCACCGTCCATGGTTTTCAGCACGATGCCATTTCCGTTGTAGGTTAACGATTCGCCGGCAGCATAACCCCATTGGGTGTCATTTTCAGGGAACTGAATTGCCTTGAAAATATAGTTGAAATCGGAAAGTACATGGCGATTCCAGGCAGTCGAGATTGCCTGGTCAATGTAATTTGTTCCCGATAGGTAAGCGCCATCGTTAGAGAATTTTGTTGCACCGCCAACACCTAGTCCGGGTGCGGCGCCGCCAATTAGGTAAAACGCATTGTTATCGGCATCCCAAATTGAATACGGGCCAGCCTGGCCTTCGTAACCGGAAATCAATCCTTGGTTTGATACGCCCAGTGTTTCGAAAAATGTGGGCTTTACAATAAATTGAGCCGACAAATTGCTTGCGCCAAATGCACAAGCCAACATTGTAAAAAGTGTAATTTTCTTCATGGTTAATAGTAAGGTTATTAGTTGATTGAAGTGCGAAAATATTACTCTATATCTTATAAAATAAGTGCATGTGTATCAAAATTCGCGAAATTAGATAAGCATTTTATTGGGTTTTGCCGCTGCAGAACGGGAGAACAATGAAAGAGACCGCTTGATTGCCGTAGACGGTCATATTAATGTCTTGGCTATATATTTTTCTATCAACAAATTAAGGCTTTCAAGTTCGTTTGGCGTCAGGTTATTGGCAAACTTTTCTTCATAAGCAACTACTGCCGGGTCAAGTTTATGCAATAGTTCAAGTCCTTTATCGGTAATCGAAATATCAATTTTCCTACGGTTCTCGGTGCACACTTCACGCAATGCAAGTCCCTTTAGAAGCAATTTATCAACCAGTCGGGTGGCATTGCTTGCCTTTGCTATCATTTTATTCTGTATCACAAACATGTTGGCAGGTGTCCCGTTTTGGTCCCTTAGGATTCTCAATACATTAAATTGCCCAGAAGACAAATCATACTTCTTTAGTAAATCACTAAATATCTCGGCCAGCGTATTTTGTGCATACATAATATTCAGCAAAGCCTTCTTGCCTAAAGATGGTGTCGCAGCCGGTTTGATGATAGCTTCTGTTTTCATATAAAAATTCCTAATCAAAATCGCCAATTAACCCATTCCCGCTTTTCCAATGCATCAGTACTACTGCAAAAAGGATGAGGATAACACCAACCCATTGAAGAAAGCCAACGGATTCGTGTAACAGGAGGTATGCCATTAGCACAGAAACAGGTATTTCCAAAGAGGCAATGATGGCGCCCAACCCCATTCCTGTAAGAGGCATTCCTTTCGTAAAAAGTAATGGCGGAAGGATTGTTCCAAACAAAGAAACAATGAGTCCCCAGCTCAGAAATATCCTATACGAAAACTCTTGGTTTAGTGATGAATGAAAAATAACGACGATAATGACTAATCCTCCCAGAATCATATAAAGGCTTCTTTTTAGTGGCGGAAAGCGAAGTTCGATGTTGTTTGAGGAGTACATGGTTGCCGTATAAGTAAGGGCAGCCATAATTCCCCAGCCAAATCCGGTCCAATTGATACTTAAGGATTGCTTAAGCAAATTGGTAGACAGTATTGTACCTGCCAAAATGATAAAAACCGAGGCCCTTTTCTGTAATCCGGGCGCCCTTTTATGCAAAATCATTTCGAGAATGACGCCCATCCATACCGTTTGCATCAGCAACACAATTGCTACGCTTACCGGGATGTACTGAACAGCCATATAATAGAAAACGCTGGTCAGTCCCAAAGATGTTCCTGCGACAATTAACTTAAAGATGCTTTTAACGCCTGCCTTTTTTGTTTCGTGCACCGGCGCCGATTTCCGGAACAGGGTTAGGATAAAGAGTCCTGCAAATCCAAGACTGAATTGCGAAAGCGTTACTTCCGCTGTAGAGAATCCTTCCTGATATGCCATTTTCACAAAAGTCCCAAGCATCCCATAACTGGAAGCGCCAAGCGCAATAAGAATGCTGCCTTTGAGTACATTGTTTTTCATTGACGTGTTGTGGATTTATTTTGCTGTTTTTTGACCGCGCTGTGTCATAAGAAATACACAGTGTTACACCAATTCCTTCTCAATCAAAGCTTTTATATTTTGGTGCGATGTGTCTATGGATTTTTTAAAATTCTCCGGACCGAATGATTCTCCGTCAATTGCAACCACATGGATATTGGTGATACCTATAATATTAAATACAGTCTTTAAATAGGTGCTCTGGAACACCAAGAACAATAACATCAGCTTCCCGTAGTTCGGAAATATAGGCATTGCTTGTTTTTAAGGCTTCAATTTCTACTTCAGACCGCATGGCTTCAGGTTTGAAAGCTGCAGCAACCCAATTTTCGTTGACATGGGGCACATCCGTATTTCCTAATTCACGGAAACTGATAATCGGATTGTTATGGATACTTTTCCAGTGATCGACAAATATTTCGGTAAGTTTCCTACTATGAGACCTAAGCGTTCTTGCGTTTGAATTAATAACCAATACTTTTTTCATTTTTTGATAATTTTTATACAAAAGTATAGTCGTGTTGGATTATATTTGTATACCAGTTTTCATAAAAACAACAGCCCAGATGTTGCCATACAAATCATTAATCCAGATTGACAGGAATGCGCCTGTGACACTTTATATCCAGGTGTGCAATATCTTTATCACATTGATCACTAACGGTACGCTAAAGCCATCTGATATATTGCCAAGTTCCCGTGTATTGGCTGCATTGATTGGTATCAACAGGAACACGATAAAGTTGGCTTACGAAGAATTGATTAGCCAGGGTTGGGCCGAATCCATTGAGCGCAAAGGCGTGTTTGTACTTTCAAAGCTGCCTGTGCTTTCGAAACCCAAACTGCCTGAAACCGGCAATAATGATGATAACCCCCAAGAGGCTTTTATATGGACCAATAATTTTGAAAATACGTTACCCGCCAGGAATCTCCAGAAAGTGGCTCTCGCTATAGACGATGGCTTTCCCGATGTGCGCCTGGCGCCGGTAGATCAGCTGATGCGCGAATATCGGAGCCTTTCCAGAAAATTTTATGGCAGAAACTTCCTGAAATATGGCAGCTCCAAGGGATCGGAGCATCTTCGCATCTCGCTTTGCAATTCGCTTTCCAACAGCAGGGGTTTGGTTGTAGCCCCTGAAAACATACTCATAACGAAAGGCAGCCAGATGGGAATCTATTTGGCCGCACAATTACTACTCAATCCTTCTGACACTATAGCTGTCGGCATTTCAAACTACGGTTATGCCGATGATACTTTTAGGCATGCAGGTGCAGATCTTCTACGGATTCCTGTTGATAGCAACGGAATGGATGTAGATTATCTCGAAGCCATTTTACAGCAAAAGACAATAAAGGCTGTGTATGTCATACCGCATCACCATTTCCCAACAACGGTAACCATGAGTATGGATCGAAGGTTAAAACTATTGAATCTCGCCGCTGCATACCGCTTTGCGATTATCGAGGACGATTATGATTTTGATTTTCATTATGACAACAAACCCTATCTGCCATTGGCAAGTATTGACCACAATCACAATGTCATTTATATTGGCTCGATTACCAAAACTTTTGCCCCTGCCCTGCGAATTGGGTTTATGACCGGGCCATCCGCATTTGTTGATGCAGCAGCTTCATTAAGGGAATTGATAGACAAACAGGGCGACACATTATTGGAAGAGGCATTTGCCGTGATGTTTGACAATGGTGAAATGGAGCGTCATTACCGGAAAACATTGAAAATTTATAAGCAGCGCAGGAACTTGTTTTGCCAGATACTCAAATCCGACTTTGATGACACAATAACATTCCTGATTCCCGAAGGCGGGCTTGCAGTATGGTCACATTTCGATAAAAAAATCGACTTAGTCAAAATGTCTGAAGCTGCATCAAAAAAAGGCCTTTATATCGACAATGGGAATTTTTATAGGAACGAGTCCTTTAACACCAATGCACTGAGAATGGGCTTCGCTGCACTTGCAGAAAATGAAATGGTGGAAGCGCTCGGGATACTGAAAAGGGCATTGCAATGATTTTATTGGGAAACCTAAATTATTTCACCGGGGTTTTAAGCAAGTTATCAATGCTCCATTCGTAAACCGGAATTTTTGAAAGCAACAGACTGGCAGTGATCACCGTAAGCACTGAAAAGTTTATAGGCGCCTTAATTCCTAAAAAAATGGTCATTGCCAATGTAAAAATCAGTGTCAGAATGCAACTTGCAATGGCGGTGATTCTTGTTTTGAACCCAATGATGAGCAGCACTCCAATAATGGCTTCCGCCAAAGTAGCGATACCACCCATGATGTTGACAGCCGGCCGGTCCAGAAAAGGCATCATAGTAGTCGTATAATCTATGAAACGATCCCAATTGCCCCATTCAACATTCCTGGTTCCGAATGGTCCAAAAAAACCGAGCCTGTCACCCACAGTCACAAGAAAGCCGATCCCCAGTGCAAGACGTAAAAGAAATTGCGGTGTTTTAAATGAATTTTCCATAATGATTATTTTTTATTGTTAATAATTTATGGTGTAAAATTAAGTACTTATTGGACTATGCTTGCAGACCAGTTTTCATAAAAACACTAGCCCAGTTTTTTCACGAATCAAATCCCTATAGAATAATGTCTTGATAGTGTATAGATAAAGTTTGGATAAAGCTGGATAAAGCATCAATGGTGACAGATTATGTCTCATAATGATTACTGGCGGAAAAGTTTTTGAAGGATTTCCACTTTTTTTCGGCGCGGAACTTCAAATACCGTCCCATTCACCATTTCCACCATAAAGGGCTCGCCCTTCGAATAGTTTTTAATAAAAGACGTATTGGCCATAAAACTTTTATTTATCCTGATAAAAGAGGAGTCTTGTCCGAAGTAATCTTCAAAGTCTTTAAGGATTTTTGCCGTCGAAAATTTTTGCCCATCCTGGTTGACGATTGTGCAATAGCGTCCGTCCGCTTCGATGTAGATTACATCGGATGCATTTAAAATCTTGACCTTATCGGAAACATGCACTGCGATTCGTTTATTGCTTTCGTTTTCAAGGCTGTACAGTAGATTCACAATCTGTAAAGAGTTGCGTTCATTTTGCCCGATTTTTGCAACTGCCCTTTTTATGCTTTCCTGCAAATTTTCTATCTCTATCGGTTTTAGGATATAGTCGAGCGCATTGAATTTGATTGCGTTGATGGCATATTGATCGTAACTCGTCACAAAAATCACCTCAAACGGCACCGGATCGAACTTTTTCAACAGATTGAACCCATTGGCCCGCGGCATCTGTATGTCGAGAAAGACCAGTTGTGGATTGGTTTTAAGGACAAGCTTGTGCGCCTCTTCTACGCTGGCCGCCGTGCCCTGGAGGTCAATCTCCGGAAAATAGGTTTGCAACAGATTCGCCAGAAGTTCCCTGTTGTCGGCCTCATCGTCAACCAATATGGCGGTGATCGGTTTAGTCATGAATTAAATATTTAACGGTAAAAGCAAAATGACCCGGGTGCCAAGCGATTCACCTGCATTATCCTTAAGATCCATTATATCGATTGTAATGCCTTCGTATTCTTTTAGCTTGTATATGGTCTGGAGCCGCTGTTCGGTCAGTTGCATGCCGATGGAATGATGCAGCGCGTCTTTCTTGAATTCGTTGGCGCGGTCCCGCCCGATGCCATTGTCCTCAATCACAATTTTGAGCAATTTCTGGTCGGCTGAAATGTGGAGATTAAGGATGCCTTTTCGCAAATCTTCTAAGTTCATCAATCCGTGCCAAATGGCGTTTTCGATATAAGGCTGGATCAGCATCGTAGGAAGATAAGTGTTATAGGCGTCTACTTTTTCATCTACGCCCAGCACAAAATCAAAGCTGTTTTTAAAACGAAGCTGTTCTAATTGGACATAGGTTTGGAGCATTTCGAGTTCCTGGCATAGCGGCAAAGTGCTCTCGCGCGAATTGTTGAGTACCATGCGGATAAGCTTCCCGAATTTTGCCAAATAATCATAGGCTTCTTTCTCTTTGTTTTTAAGTATATAATTCTGGATGCTGCTGATGGCGTTGAATATAAAATGCGGATTCATCTGTGCCTGGAGCGCGGAAAGCTGGGACTGTGCAATCAGCGTGTGCACGCGTGTCTTTTCCTTTTCTTTTTCCCGAATCGAATAGATCGTCCTTTTTACCGAAAAATATAAAACTGTCCCTGCTGTTACTATACACAAAAAAACAAACCACAGCTGTTGCCAAAAAGGCTTTTCGATTGTAAATTCCAAAATCACTGGTGCTTTGCTCCTGTAGCCATCGTTGTTAAGGGCATATACGACCAGTTTATAAGTATTGGGCGCAAGATTGTTAAAATGCAATTCATTTCCTGAACTGCCTGTCCATAATGAATCCTTGCCTTCCATTCGGTAAAGCAAAATATCATTCTGTTGTCTTTTAAATGTAAGCACGTCAAAAGAAACCGTTACCGAATTTTGATCGTGTGAAAAGACCAGCTCCTTCTGTTGGATGTTGACCTCGGCTTTGTTCACCTCAAGGCTGCTGAGATAGATTTTGGGTGCGGTTTTATTGACCATGCGGTTGATGTCAATGCGGCATAATCCGTCAACTGTAGACACATAAAGATTTTTGCCATATACGGCAATCCGGCCCAGGTCGTTGGAAAGTAAACCATTGGCCAAATTATATTGCCGTACCTGCGCTCCTGTTTTTTTGCTGCCAACGCTAACCAGACCGTTTTCAGACGATGCCCAGATAGTACCGTCGGAGTCTTCTGCGACGTCGAAAAAAATATCATGCTTTTTAGGAAAGCGGACACGCCGCAGCCCATGCTTTTCCATCACCTGCAGTCCGTCTCCTTTTGTTGCGATCCACAGCCGGCCATCGCTTGCTTTTAGTAATTTCTGGACAGGCGTATGTATGCCGGGTATTTTATACTGCTGGTTGGTTATAGGATTTATTTTCCTCAATCCGGTATTTCCGCCTGTATAAAAAGCATTGGCGGCTATGCATGCTAATGTCCTGGTTCCTTGGGTGCTAATATCGGTCAACGTATATCCATTATTATTGCTGACACGCAAAAGGCCGGTATAATTGACCGCATATAGATTCCCTGCGAGAGTGTCGAAAGCATAGGCCGGAAAATTATAATTTTCGGCAATCACCCGTTCTCCCGTTAAGGACCTATCGGCAGCAATAGTATACGCTTTATTTGAAATGTACCATTTTTTATCGTGCAATATGATATCGGTATAATCCGAGTTCTGGTTGCTGTCCGTAGGTTTTGAAAAAATGCCATCGTAAGAGATCGCAAACAGGTTATCGTGTGAAGTAGAAACAAACACTTCTTTGCCCACAGGCTTTAAGAGTGTCGCGATTTTATTGAGTTGCGGAATGTTGGCGTAACTAAGCGAATAAACGTTGTTACAGTAATAGACGGATTTTTCTAAAGTTGTGCACCATATCCCACCCTCGCTATCCATGAGTGTACCCGTAACCGAGTAATCACCCAGGCTTTTTTTCACATCGGCCATGCGGTTGATGTCTTTATAGTAATAAACCCCTTTTTGGAACAGGCCTACCCAAAACCCGTTTTCGTTATCAGCATAAAGACTGAGGACTTTGCCCGGCAAATCATAGGTTTCGCAGGTCAGATCCGGACGGATTGCAATGAGTTTTTTTTGCAGGTTGATAAAGACCGTCCCATTGATCTCACTTATCCTGATCCGGCTATCGATTTCGGTGCTGGCAAATGGGATAATGATTTCTTTTTGTTTTTTACCGTTGACTGCAAGCATTTTTATGAAATACTTTCCGTTTGCTTTTTGCGTGCACCAGATGTGTCGGTTTTTTATAAAATGACTCTTCTTCCCGACAAGGACTACGATCAGGTCCAAATCTTTTTTGTAGCCTGCCGTTTCAGTCAGATTAATGATCTTTCCATTGTTTCGGTTGGCAAGATATGTCGCTTCGAAAGTGTTTATAAGGTCACCTTCTGGAATTTCGGTAATGAGATAAGCCCGCTGGCCGCCTGCTCCCGTCATTTCTTTTTTAAAGGCCTGCGCGTATTTTTCGGGTATGACACGGCCGTTGTTGATTGTGGCGACCACACTGCTCGATGAAATCAGCCGCAAGGCACCGCCATATTCTTCTTCCATGAAATAAATTCCATTGTCAGGAAGTCCTTTAGGCTTATTAAAAATGGTGAGGCTATTGCCATTGTAGCGACACAATCCGTTTTCTGTAGTAATCCAGATATAACCCCGGCTATCCTGTATCACATTATAACATTCGTGCGATGGCAGGTTGATCTGGTCGCTGATGTTTTTAAAAATGAGCTGTTGCCCAAAAGCAGGGAATGCAAAGCAGGCCAATATCAAAAGCGGTATACGACAGGAAGACTGTATGCTGGGAAAAAAATTCATCTTACAATATTAATGTTTTTACACTGCCCGGATGTAAAGAAAAGCTGTAAAAGTCCCGATGGCAAAACGGGTTTGGGATTCAAAAGGCAACGGGCGATTATTTAATATCGAAAACCACGACCTGAAGGCCGTGGTTTCCGTTCCCAAAAAACTACTACATAAAAAAAACCTAATCTTTAACTATTTTATAAGTATTGTATTCGTTATCCATATAAATTTTCACAAAATAAATACCACCGGCGAGATCATGTATATCGATTTGTGCCTGATCTGAATGCGTTAAAAATACTTTAACCTGTTGTCCCAAACGATTGATTATTTCAATCTTTTCAAATGCCTGTCGTGCAGTTATATTCACGGTGCCACTGGTTGGATTCGGATATATTGTTATTCCTTTTAAACTAAAATCCGCATCGTCCAAAATATTTGAACACGATATAGAACGCGTCCTGTTTTGATTTTGGCTGGTACAGGTATTAAAGGCATGGATAAAATAGCGGATGATACCGGAATTTGAGCCCGAATTCCAAACCAGTGGTGATATTCCCGAAGCCAAAAATACATTGCCGGCTTCGTTGGTTATCGTAATAAAATCCGTTAAACTGGTAAAACGATATTGCTTGTTTGGGAGAATAGCAACTTTTGAAAATTCACCCGCATAAGCGTCGGTTGCGATAGTTTCATTACTTCCGGTACACATAGGCGTAAAAGTGGCTTCCGGGTATAATCCATACGTAGCCGAATTACAGCCAAAAAAGGCATTTGTAGTCAATGATCCGCCCGAAACCCATGCGCTCGCCGAGGTTCCGCAATTCGCCCTGACCCAATAATAGTAAGTGGTGTTTGCCAAAAGATTGTATAAAAATACCTCGGTTTCCGTGATGTTGCCCGAGGGAGTCGTGCCCGTATTTGGCGCGGCGCTTGAAGCTCCGAAATAGATATCGTAACTGGCGCCTGTCGAGGCAGATGATGTATAACTTACCAGACATGAATTTGAGGTGATATTAGACGTGTGCAGGTTCGCCGGCAATCCACAGTTGCTGTCGGAAGCACAGGCAATAAAACGGGTTCTGTTGGTGTCCTGGCTGCCGCACGCGGAATTGGTATGCAGATAATACCGGATGTTTCCGGAGTTCGCAGCCGAGTTCCAAACCAATGGCGTAATTCCGTTGGCGAGTAAAGCGGTGCCGTCTTCATTGGTTATTGTAATAAAGTCGGTCGCAACAGAACTCGAAAAAGTGTATTGTTTATTGGTCATAATGGTTATAACGGAATATTCTCCTGCATAAGCATTGGCAGCAATCGATTCGGGTGAACCCGAACAAGTAGGCTCATACGCCCAAGAAGGGAATTGGCCGTAAACTGCCGTATTGCAAAAATTGCTGTTTGGCATAATAAAGCTGCCGCCTGCAACCCATTCGCTCTGCGAAGAGCCGCAATTTGCCCGTACCCAGAAGTAATAAGTAGTATTGCTTACTAAGGCGTTTAAAGTAGCAGTAGTTGTTAGTGTACTTCCCGAAGGTGTTGAGCCGCTGTTTGGAGCAGTTGCTGCTGTGCCATATAAATACTGATAGCCGCTCGAAGGTACAGGGTTGGGCGGCGACCAATTCAAAACGGCGCTGTTTATAGCGGGTGTAACGGTCAATGCAGACGGAATATTACAAGTTGCTGCGGCTGCCTGGCAAATGATTGCTTTTGTCCTGCTTACGTTTTGTGAGCCGCAGGCAGCATTTAAATGGAGATAAAATCGCATGGTGCCGCTATTCGTTCCCGAAGACCAGACCAGCGGTGTAATGCCGGTGACATAGATAACTGAGGCATCTGCATTGGAAATCGTGATATAGTCGCTTGAGACAGAACTGGCAAACGTATATTGCTTGTTGGGCGAAATCGCAACATTGGCATATTCACCTGCATAGCCGTCGGTAACTATGTTTTCTGTAATTCCAGAACAAGCAGGAACAAACGTTGCGTCGGGGTATAAACCGTATACTGCCGTCACACACCCTGAGCCAACAGTAGTAAAGCTGTTGCCGAAAACCCAACTGCTCTGGCTGGAGCCACAATTCGCCCGCACCCAAAAGTAATAAGTAGTATTGCCTACTAAGCCGTTTAAAGTAGCAGTAGTTGCTGGTGTGCTTCCCGAGGGTGTTGAGCCGCTGTTTGGAGCAGTTGCTGCCGTGCCGTAATAATACTGATAGCCGCTTGAAGGCACAGGGCTGGGTGGTAACCAATTCAAAACGGCGCTGTTTGTAGCGGGTATAGCAGTCAATGCAGACGGATTATTACAAATTGCTGCCGGTGCCTGGCAAATGATTGTTTTTGTCCTGTTTGCCGAATTTGAGCCACAGGCGGCATTGGAATGGAGGTAAAATCGCATGGTGCCGCTATTCGTTCCCGAAGACCAGACCAACGGTGTAAAGCCGGTGACATAGATAACTGAGGCATCTGCATTGGAAATCGTGATATAGTCGCTTGAGACAGAACTGGCAAACGTATATTGCCTGTTGGGCGAAATCGCAACATTGGTATATCCACCTGCATAGGCGTCGGTAACTATGTTTTCTGTAATCCCAAAACAGGCTGGGACAAATGTTGTGGCGGGATACAACCCATATACTGCCGTCACACACCCTGAAGCGGCAGCGCCAACAGTAGTAAAGCTGTTGCCGAAAACCCAGCTGCTCTGGCTGGATCCGCAATTAGAGCGGATCCAGATGTAGTATGTCGTGTTGGCATTCAGCCCTGTTAAATTCAAAGTGGTTGACGCATTGCTTCCTGATGGCGGAGTGCCATTGGTTGGCGCTGTATTGGTTGTAGAGTAATAGTACTGATAGCCATTTCCGGGAGTAGGGTTTGCCGGCGTCCAATTGATGACGGCAGACGAATTGGTGATCGAAGGGATGTTCAGCGACGATGGTGCAGCGCATGTGGAGGCATCCTGGCAGATAATTGATTTTGTCCGGCCAGTGCCCTGGTTTCCACAAGTGGAACTGGTATGCAGGGCAAAACGGACTAATGCCGTATTTGCACCCGACGACCAAACCAAAGGGGTTATTCCGCTGGCATACACACAGGCTACAGTATCATCATAGATAGTAATAAAATCGGTAGGGACAGAACTGATGAACGTATAGGTTTTGTTAGGCAATATATTTACTTTGCCGTACTCGCCGGCCCAGGTATTGGTTGAAATAATCTCTGCATTTCCAAAACATCCGGGTGTGTAGACCGTTGTCGGATTTTGGCCAAATGTAGTTATAGTACACCCTGTGGGAGTGGATACTGGCGTACTAAAGCTTCCGCCATATGCCCAATTGCTCAGGTCCAGCCCGCAATTGGAACGTACCCAGTAATAATAAGTAGTATTTGGCGTCAGCCCGGTAACCGCCGCGTCGTTATAATTAGACGAAACACCCGTCGGCGTGGCATTTATATTTGGCGGCACATTGGATGTGCTCACATAATAGACGGGTTGAACGCCCGTAAACGTCCAATGTATAACTGCACTGGTACTGGATATGGCCGAAGTGTAGAAATTTGAAGGAGGCACGCAATCCGACGGGATCAATTGGGCGGTAATGTAGCGGCTGCGTGCAGTTTGTTGTGTCCCGCAAGAAGAATTCGTATTGACATAATATCGTACAACACCTTCATCGATCGAATTGAAGGTTAGTGGCGAGGGGCCATGGGCCAGGACAGTGCTTGGGTCGGCACCGGTAATCGTAATATAATCCGTAGTCACAGAAGTTGAAAAAATATATTGCCTGTCCGGAATCACATTTACGTTTGAATATTGTCCGGCGTAGGCCGATGTGGATACCGTTTCAGGCGATTGGGTATATTGTGGCGTAAAGGTTGCAGCCGGCGATAAGCCATAAGGCGCGTTTGGGCAGCCTGAGCCTGGTGTCAGCGTAGTAAATGTAAATGGGCCGAACCATTGCGTCGTTGTTGATGCGCACGAGGAACGGAGCCATACGTCAACCGTCGCATTTGAAAGAATGTTGGTGAAAGTAACGCTATTGCTAGTGGTGCTTCCATCAGGCGGAGTGCTTGGGCCGGGGCCGGAACCTGAAGTGTGATAATATTCGTAACCATAATAAGGCGCCGGGCTCGGAAGTGTCCAGCTTATTGTCGCTCCGTTCGGGCTCACCGATGTAATTATAGGATTGATGGGATTGTTGCACTGGGCACTGATTATTGATGAGAAGAATAAAACCGTCAGCAGCGAAAAACATATTTTCAGCTTGAGCCTTGATGTTAGCTCCAATAAATGCAATTTTGGGTAACCGTTTGTCATATCATTATTTTTTAAAAATTATACGGGAGAAACCACGGTTTGCAAAAAAAGCAAACCAGATCCGGTTTTTTCTAAAGGATTTGACAAATGTATTTTATGGACAAAAAACAGTCCCTACCATACGCTACGTTTTTATCCCAAAAAATGGGGTAATTCTTAATGCCGCGTTTTTGTAGTACAAATATGTAATCGCCGTCAGTATGCGGAATTGTCTTATGGTATTGATTTAAAGCAGTCTGTCTTGATATGCCTTTGAATATTATCGAGGGTTGACACATTTTTCAAAATATAAAGCTAAGTACACGCTATAATGTAAGCGCCGAGGCATCTGAACGATATTGGCGGTATCCAGACGGCTCCGAGGTCAGTTGCTGATATTGGAGACAGCAGCGGAAATACCCAAGTGCCAAGTGATATGAATCCAATCGGTGTAGTAATTGGCGGTGGCCATTGCCGCCGCATCAGTAATTTATCCAACTTCGAAAATTTAGAAGCCATGAATATTTTACAGAGAGCGGCGGCTCCAACCCCTTGTTTCTTTAAAAAACTCAGATTGCTCGGCTTGATCCTAACCACTGCGAGCGGCGTGTTGATCGGCGGTGATATGGCTGCGGGAACATTCTTTGAAATCGTCAAACACGTTGCAAGTGCGGGCGCTGTCCTGATGGCGGTTAGTCAGGTCACGGTTGACGAGGAAGCTTTAGGCTTGAAACTGCATAAAAAATCCGATGGATAATTCAGTTTCTTTAAAAATCGGAACCGCGTCGGGAACATTGTTGAGCGTCATGCCGAACATCCTTTCCGAAGACATAGCCAAAACCGTACTGTTGGCTATCGTTGGCGCGGTGTCAAGCTTTATCATTACTCTTATACTGAAATCGTTGACAAAATCAAGGAAGAAGTAAGTTTTCGGGAAAGTCATTTTGAAAAGCCTGGTCTTAGAAGATCAGGCTTTCTTGTTTTATCATACTTCTTCGACAATGACGTTTCAAAACATCCTTATCATTTTCTAAATAAGCCCGAAGTCTCATATCTAAAACGTTATCAAATGTTTATCGCCTGAATCGTCCCATTATATCTGTAAAAAAAGCCGCGGTTGTAACCGCGGTTTTTGCCTGCCTTTTAAGAAGCCGGCTTAATTCTTTACAATTTTACATTGGTGTATGGCCTGCCCGCTTGCATCCCTGAATATAACCAAATAAAATCCGGATGGCTGGTTGGAAAGATCAAAAGAATTTACACCCTGTTCGTCGGCAAGTATTTGGCCTGTTATATTGTACACCTGGATATGTGCCTGCTTTGAAAAATAAATTACATTATTGGTCGGATTGGGATAAACGATAAACGTGTCATAGGAAGCTTCGCCTAGTCCTAACGCACAACCTTCGCTAAAGCTGACGCCTGGGTCAAAAACAAAATTGGCGTCGTTCCAATTATCGGTGCTGAATACCGCGTTATCGACCTTAATACATGTTAGTGCCGGATTGTTGTTTGCCACTATTGCGAATACATTAATATTGTGGCCGTTCGCCAGGTTCAGGCTTACCAATTGATTGTTCTCGCAAGACAATATCAAACAATGGGTATTGCTTAGGTCTAAGGCCGTGAGCTGGTTTCCGCTGCATGTGAGTTGGATTAGAATTGGTGTGCCGGAAAAGTCTAACGCTGTAATTTGGTTATGACTGCAGTTAAACTGTAACAACGCGGCCGTACTACTTAAATCTATGGCGGGCAAATGGTTATACGAACAGGAAAGATACTTAAGGTTGCTGTTATTGCTCACGTTGATCGTTGACAAATTGTTATAATCGCAGAAAAAAGATACTAAAGCCACGTTGAAGCTGACATTTAATGAACTGAGGTTGTTAAAGCTGCAATCGTAGCTCAACAGCGCCGTATTGGAATTGACGTTTTGGGAATTTAAGTTGTTGTAGCTGCAGTTCAATAGCGTCAGCGCCACATTGGAACTTAGATTGAGCGCAGTCAGGTCGTTGTGGCTGCAATTCAGCTCCAACAACCCCAGGTTGTTGTTCACGTCTAAATAGCTGATGCTGTTTTCACTGCAATCCAGTTGCGTTAACGCCGTGTTGTTGCTTACCAGCAAATAAGGCAGTTGGTTGTTGGAACAATTTAATGTGGCAAGATTGCTGTTGTCTATGACATTTAATGTGGGCAACGCGTTAAAGCTGCAATTCAAACCGGCCAATAGCAAGTTGGTATTTACGTCCAGCGAGGTGATTTGATTGTGGCTGCAATCCAGCGTGTTCAATGCGGTGCAGCCCTCTAAATTCAATGCTGTAAGCATGTTGTTATTGCAGGTCAGGCTGGTAAGCGCGCTGCAGTTGCGTACATCCAGGGAATTGATGTTCTTATGGTTTACATCGAGGCCGGTTAATGCTGTGCAGCCCTTCAAATTCAGGGAAAGGCCGACGAAGCTGTTGGTGTTTATTGTAGTTAATGAAGTACAGCCGCTTGCGTTTAAGGAGGCAAACATGATATTGTCACAGCTGATATTAGTTAACGCCTCAAAATTGGAAACGTCTAAAGTAGTGAGGGCCCAATTGTTGTCATTACATGAAAGGGACGCAATGTTTTTAAACGCCATGATTCCTGTCATATCTGAAATATTGGCGCTGTCAACATTGATGGCGCCCGTATAGGCTTCTGCTTCCGTACATTCAATCTCGGCGTTTCCGTTGGTGTTAATGGCGCTATTTTGCAGGAGTTTACTTTTAAAGTTCGCATCCGGAATTGTTACGACACAGGGTCCGGCCGGCGTGCAGTCGGTACTGAAATTTGCCCATTCGTCAAATTGGTAATAGCCACCCGTTTGGGTCCACAAATATTCAGAAACGCTTATGTTGTTTACCTTTATACAGGTCAGGTCTGGAAAACCTGAGGCAATGATCTGCACAAAACTTTGCGGATTCCCGTTAGCGAGGTTCAATGACGTCAGGGGATTTCCCGTGACAAAAAAATACTGCAATGAATGGCAACTGCTTACATCTATGGCAGTTAACTGGTTGCTTTGGACTTGAAAAAGCGTCATTGCGTAGTGGGAACCCATGGTTAAGGTAGTCAGCATCGGGTTTTGGTATACCTGCAGTTCTTTCAGGGCCGTACAGCCATTAATATTGACACTCGTGATAATGGCGTTGTTTGAACAGTGGATTACTTTGAGTGCCGGGCATCCGCTAAAGTCTGCCGAAGTCAATGTCGGGCAACTGATATCCACTTCCTCCAGGGAAGGATTGACGAGGTTCAGCGTCGTAAATAAATTATTGTAGTTCGCCGTCAGCTTTTTTAACGACAGGCAGCCCGTAATATTTAGGGACGTTAACGGATTATCGGAAATGTAAAGCGTTTGTATACTCTGGAAAGCTTCAATCCCTGTCAAGTCTGTGATATTTAATCCCTGTAGGAAAAATGCATGGTTGTAAATGTCCGATGTATACGATGCGGCCTCACTGTATTGGATCTCACCATCAAAATTGCTATCCAGGTAAATATCCGTCCCGCCAACCATCGGGTTTGTGTTGTAATGGTGGTTGACCAGGAAGTTTTTAAAAATTGGATCGGGGATATTCACATTTTGGGCGTTTACGAAGCACGCCACGAGGAGCGTTAAAAGTCCGGAAAGTAAAATTTTCATCATATTTGCCTTTATTAGTTGTTTAACAGTATTTTAGTCTTGATAAATGTAATACAATTCTTTATAATAACTAGCTGTCGATTATTATTCAATTCTCCGGGGTTATTATAGTACTGCGCCGGATTATTTTAGAAATGATGGCCCGGATGTGAAGAGCTGCTAATTTCCCTGTGGCAGTATATTGAGATTGGCGGGCAATCTGTCCCGTTGCCGAGGGTTATAGGAGGTAACGGACTAGCGATGCAAACTCCACCCGATTCGAATACACCGGAGTTAAAGTCCGGTGGATAATACGGTTTCTTTAAAAATCGGAACCGCGTCGGGAACACTGTTAAGCGTCATACCGAACATCTTTTCCGAAGATATAGTCAAAACCGCACTGTTGGCTATTATTGGTGCGGTTTCAAGCTTTGTCATTACACTAATTCTCAAATCACTTACTAAATCAAAAAAGAAGTAAGTTTTAGGAAGTGTATTATGAAAAGCCTGGTCTTTGAGATCAGGCTTTTTCCTTTTAAATGTAAGTCCAAATTTAGTACCTTTATGTCTCTCACATTACAAACCCTAAATAGTAATTTATGTATGAAGATGAATTGGCAGAGATTGAAGAAAAAACGGCTGCCTTCGAACAACAATTAGAAGCGAATGGATTCGATTCTACTGACATTAATAATTTTGATGACGATTTCTATAAATTAGTTGATCAATACTACGAATTGGAAGATGGAATCGAAGACTTTGGAAATCAAGGTATGAAGTCGACCTATAAACAATTTGGAAAACGTCTGCGTGAAATTGTCACTGAAACAGAAATTTACGACGATGGCCATTACGGTGGTTTGTTCCGAGGAGACCAAACATACAGCAGTACAAAAGAACAGATGTACGATATGATGTTCCCCAATCGTGAACCCGGAGAGGAAGATGATGAAACTTTCAGCGATGATTTCTTTGACAGAGATTAATAAAAAGCCTCAGTAATTGAGGCTTTTATTTTCTACATCATCAACTGGTTCAGCATCACTTCTTCCACTACTACTTCTGAATATTGCTATACAATCCGTGATATTTTGCGCAATCAAGGGCTTTTGTCCTGCTGTCGAACACACCGAAATAAACCCGGGATGATTTTGATTTCCAAATGTCAGTCTGATAAAGAATAAATAGTTTCATGGCTTATAATTTTTTGTTAGAAATTTTTGCAATAATTTGAAAGGATGGTTTTTCTTAGCTCATTAATCAGCTTTAAATTTTTTTGAAAGGCAAACTCCTTTTGCTCGAGTAATTTTAATACCTTGATATTTTTCTTGTGCTCTTCGTGTTCCAAAAGCATTTGTGAAGTTCGCTTTGCATAATCAGTCCTAAATCATCAGTCCTTAAAAATGGAATGACGGAACCAACTAAAAACTGGTGCCAAAAATTCGACTTCCATAAACTGAATGCCAACCAGTAAAAGGAATCTTTCTCAATATTGTCGGGTGTGTTTTAACGATGGAATTTTGCATGGCTTGAAGTGTTAAGTTAAACATCTGTATATCTTTTTTTTAACACTTTTTTTTCAAAAGAAAAAAAGAAAGTCACTTCAGGAGCGGCGCTATCATATAAGGGCGGTTTTTTTTAGAAAAATACTATCCGGATTTTAACCGAGAATTTTCAATCACTATGGTTGTGATTATAAGAAAAGATTTGAAGTAGACAATATAAAGGTGGAGATTTTTGTAAAAACCCGAAGGGCTTAAACCGACTGTTATGAGGGCGCTGCTCAATTTTATTTTCTTTTATTTATTTTTTGGAATGGTATTTTCGCCTTATAAAATGCGACCGGTTTACCATAAAACAAAAAGCCGATTCAAATGAATCGGATCGTTGTGAATTGTGAATCAAGTATAAGGGAAAGGTTATTAATTTTTAAAAAGAGATTTGAAATCTATTTCAATTACATTAGAATTGATTAAGCTGAATACTGTTTCATTAACTTGATTTTGGCCGATTATCCTGATAGCCTCAGGATGGTTTTCCGAGCTTCCAAATGACGATATTGAATTAGGTACTCGAATCCATCGGACAAAATCTTTGGATAGATAGTTACTTGTATACGGGTAACCGTATGCAGAATTTACATACCCAATTACAAATTTACTGCAGGATATTAGCCTTTCAGGTAACGCAAATTTGGAATTTGACGAATCTTTCCAAGAGGATCCGCAGTCGTCGGAAATAAAAGATGATCTACTATGGACAAAATTATCAGATCTTGTCTTGTCGTCTTTGAAAAGGGTCCTATCTAATGAGTAAGTAGATAAAAAAATGTTGTTATTAAGCGTAGTAAGATTCGTTGCTAGCGAATATTGGCTTGAACTATTCAAACCTGTTTCTTCCCAATTAATACCAAGGTCGTCTGAGACCATAAGGTGGGAAACACTATTCGGAAAGACACTATATTTTTCTGAAGTACTTTCAGTATAAATTAGAAAAAGATTTCCACAATCGGAATTTTGGATTTGAAACGATCCAAAATTTGTCCCAGATATTGGCGATTTTAGAGCTAAACTGGTTCGCCAACTTTTTAAATTAAAATCGAACCTGTAAAGCGATGCTGCCCCTCTCCAATTATTTAAAAACAAAAACAAATATTTAGCGCTCGATTTTTTATTTATATGGAAAAACCAATTGACACCGGGATTGCTAGTGTATTGTTCGATGTACTCCGGCGCAATTCCATTTGGTTGGATATTTTGCCAGTTTTCACCAAAATCCATCGAGAAATATATCTTTTGATTTTCGATATATAAAAAATTATTTCCATTAATTTCGTAAAGATTACCGGGCCTAGCGTAATTAGTTATTGGAATTAAATTTTTTGACCAACTCTTATTATCATTACTTGTAATCAAAATCGGGAGGCTGTGATTTTGCTTATTCCATCCTGATTCTTCGCCAACGAACTTGTATCGCATATTACCTGAAATAACAAATTTGCTTTTTAAATTAGAGGCAATACAATCGAAGCTGCTAATATAAATTGACGGCAATTTACCGCCGAGATAGGATGATTTCAAATCATCCGTTTGAAATACGTATAGAGAATCCTTAATTGTAAATATTACATTTGCCCTCGGCTCATAACCCAAAATATTTTCTCCATCATTGCCCAATGATTGAGAATTGCAGACTGATACAATACTAAAATATATAATTATGCTTAAATAAGGCATTGAATGATTTGCAATTAATTATGGGATTTTCGTGATTTCATTCTTATGGCACCAAGCATGATTATCAGTTTTCCAAGTATCAGTAGCGGAGTACTTGTAATCAAAAATTATTCGGCCAGATTCTGTATTAACTGTCAATTTTTCATCGCGCGCAATCCATCTTTCATCGTAAATTAAATTGCCGCGTGAATTATCTGGTTTTTCTTCCCAAACCTTAATTATTGCAGGCGCGCTAAGGCTCCCAATGATAAAACCGGTTTCGGAAGTGTTCGTTTTAGTGAAATTTCTTTCACTCGTAACATTATTGAAAGATGAAGTTATAGCAAAAATGAGCAATAGAATGATTAAGTTCTTTTTCATAGCCATAAGATTTAAATTAATAATGAATAAAAATACAAAAAAAATATAACACTCTTATTTTTAGATGTTTAAAAATAGATTAATTGAAGATGAAATGTTATTACAGATTTTAAGAACATCTTAAAGCTAAAGTATGACGTATGCTTCCGGTTATAGAAGAAGCTTGTGGGGCAATCTAACACCCCGAAGCACCGCAGGGAAATAAATGGAGCCTGCGGAATTTATTTTCTGAGGAGCGCCCGGTGGTGTTGCGGCAATTGACCCGCCACCGCAGGACGGGAACGAAACGTAGCTTGCGGAGTGGAGAGCAGGACTGCGAGCGTGAAACGGCAGGGAAAAAATGGACGGCTGACCGCCTTTTGCGGGCTAACCTTGATTCAGGACGCGCTGCCCTCCGTTTTTGACGGATGATGACAGTGCCGATAGAGGCGACCGCTAAGAAGAGAAAGACTATTGCTGGATTCATGGTTTGTTTTTTGGACCATGATTAGTGAGGTAAATGTATTGGGGAGAATCAAAAGTACGGTTTTATTGGAAATTTTGTTAATTCTATGGTGCTAATTTATACGTCAATTTCTCAGAGTGATAGGTACAGTACGGATTTCAGATCCGCGCTATCTGGCTTATCCCGCGTGCTTTGATTTAAATGACGCAATACATTGTAGAAGTAAAAAAGTAACCGAGATTTAAGATAACTTTAAACCTATTCTCCACCCCATAACCTAGCTTTGCAAAAAAAATCATGAAACATAAACTGATTACAGTGATGTTGGCCATGGCCCTGTTGGCAAATCCATACCAATCTTTTGCCTGGGGGCATAAAGGCCATGCAATTGTTGCCGAAGTGGCCTTTCAATATATCGACGCTGCCACTAAGGCAAATGTCATGAAGCTGCTCGACGGGATGTCTATTGAAGATGCGGCCAACTGGATGGATGCCATTAAGAGCGACCAGGCCAATGACTATATGAAACCTTACCACTATATAGATATTGAAAAAGGCGGAAAAGAAATGCCTGCCGGAGACAATATCGTAACCACCTTGCAAAAAACGCTGAAAGACCTTGATAACATAAATACGCTTCCTAAAGAAGAAGTAAAATTAAGGCTGTTGTTCCTGATGCACCTCATTGGGGATTTGCACCAGCCGTTGCATGTTGGCTATCCCGGTGATAAGGGCGGCAATATGGTGCAATTGTCTTTTTTGGGGAGAGGTTCAAACCTTCATGCGGTCTGGGATACTGAAATCATAGAATACAAAGGCATCAATATAGCCTCTGTTTTGAAAACCAATAGGTACACTCCCGCGCAATTGGCAACAGTAAAGAAAATTGATGTCATTGCATGGGCTGCCCAAAGCCGAAGCCACCTGAAAGACGTCTACAAGCTTCCTTCCGCTAAAATATATGACCAGTATGTGGATGCAAATGCGCCTGTCATTGAAGCGCAACTATTGGATGCAGGCATTCGCCTTGCAGCTGTATTGGATCATTATTTTAAGGATTATGGGGTGAAGGCATAAACAAACCTAAGTACGGACACTACCAATATTGCAATTAAGCCTCGGCAAAAAGTATGTTTTTGCCGAGGCTTAATTTTATTAGTGTTTTTCGAATACCCAAATCCAATATCCCTCGCTTGCGCGGGTATCCCGCTCGTGCTCAATATGATATTAAAAAATTGATGTTTTTTCTAGATACTAAAAATTTTAAAGCCAGAATGCCTCCAAAAATCGACGAAGGAACGCCCGCATTAGCATTGGGATTCAGAAATCCCTATTTGGGAATTTCCAAAAACTTGAATAATAGATTGGAAATATTTTTGAAATGATTCGACTTATTGACAGTAAAGTATTTCATTTTCAATAAGTCGTCTTCAATTTCTTTTAATCTTTGTACATCTCCTTCAGTAAAATAATGGAGTGTCGTTAAAATTTGAGGTTCTTGATGCGGCTTTTCTTTTGCTTTGCTTTTTTTGCTTTGCCGCACTTGCGGCACACGTTGCACACTTCTGAAAACAGCATTTTCATCACTGGAAGAAACAATTTTAAAATCGGTTTTCAAATTTTCAGTTGCCATATATTAAGCTTTTAAATTATCCACAACATTGTTATTACGCTGGGACATGATATCATAAATCCCATCTGCCACGCCTTCTAAAATGGCGACTTCATATTTAGAGCCAAATGCTTTCTTCTTAGAAGAATCTATACAGATGAAACCATGGCAGTCAAATTTAGTAGGATTTTTTTCATTATAAACAGGAACTATTGGCATCACTAATTCGCTATTATATGGAAGTACGCCATCAGCATAACATTCTTTACTAGTATTTGAGTAATTTTTTGTGTCGTTGACTTCATTATTTAGATAGAATTTATCCTTTGAATTGATGACGACTTTATTTAACGCATAACTGAAGGCTGTATTGCCAATTAACGTATGTTTAATATTTTCATATTGCACAGTACTTCTTCCTTTGTTTTTTACATCCCTAGTCAGATTACTAAGGACCGTATGTTCGGTAACTGTTTTGTCATGCATAGGAATCTTAATTGATACTGAACATTCGCCTTTTATGATTAATTCAAAAATCCTTTGCAAATCATTACAAAAAGTAATCATAATAATCATAAATTCCTTATCATCGTACACGCCAAGCTTTCTGTAAGAATGTGCCAAAGCAAAGCTGTCTTTTAAAATAATAATGGCCTCCCCATAAACAGAATTTTTAGACACATCATGGTAATATTCTAAAAATTTTGCACTAAATAATAGTGTTACTCTAAAGGTATATAAAATAAGAAGGCACAATAACGCATACGAAACAGATTCTTTCCACTCAATATTAAATGCGTCTTTTCCAAATTTTATAAAGGTATAAATACCGCCAAAGCTACCAGTCACGAGCCATTTCCAAACTGGCCACCTAAACGCTTCGCGCATACTTGTTAATAACTTCTTTAATAATACTTTAAATTTAAATTCCATAAAAGCTGATAGTTGAATTTTAGTAGCACATTTTTAAAACTAGTTTTAAGTATCTGCATCACATCATTTCACCTTTAAAAAATTTTATGCTTTTTAAAACCGGGATTTGCTTGTGGCTTTCTTTTACTGTTTTAATATGACCGCTACTAACACGGCAACTGGTTACTTTCATTATAGAATGGTTATGGTTATTCCATCACAATTAACTGAAAAAGATTCACTCGGTGATAAAAAAGCACCCATAATCGATGATAAGCCAAAAAAATCTATTAATTACATAGAATGGGCATTGTTACTAATTTAAGGTTAGGTAATTTGGCTTTATAGTTGGCTGACAGTTCCATGCGACCTTAAAAACACAAATTTTATCTCGTACACTAACCCGCATAAGTTTGTTCACAAGCCACCTGTTGCGCTACTGTCTCGCTAATGCAACGGTTCATGGTAATTTTAAATCTGATTCTTAAATAAAAACTAAGGGCTTAGAGGCATTTTTTTAAAACAAAATCCGCTGCAAAAATTTACATTTGTAAAAAAACCATGAGAAAGATAATACTGCTGGTCATATTTTTTACTGCCTTGCATTCAAACGGGCAGTGCTGGCAGGTTATTGATGCCGGTGGCTATCATACCGCAGGCATTAAAATCGATGGCACCTTGTGGAGTTGGGGCTATGGTGGTCAGGGCCAATTGGGTGATGGCACAAATACAAATAAAAGTATCCCGGCACAAGTAGGCACCGATACAAATTGGGCATCATTGAGCGCCGGGAACGCATATACGGTTGCGATTAAATCCGATGGCACCTTGTGGAGTTGGGGTCAAAACGACTCTGGGCAGTTGGGTATTGGCTCGACTGTCAATAAAAATGTGCCTACACAGGTGGGAACAGCCAACAATTGGGTTTCAGTGGCCGCAGGCTATCACCATACTTTAGCCAAAAAATCTGATGGGACACTCTGGTCCTGGGGTTCAAATGAATACGGCGGATTGGGATTGGGGAATTACAATGATAAGACTGTGCCGACAAAGATCGGCAACGCCACAGACTGGCAAACGTTCAGTTGCGGCCTCGCGCATTCCGTGGCGCTTAAAAACGATGGGACACTGTGGACTTGGGGATGGAATAATAATGGCCAATCTGGTAATGGAAGTACAGTCCAAACGAATTCCCCGGTACAAATCGGAACTGATACCTGGCAATCTGTCGCGACTTCAAATATGCATACGCTTGCGGTGAAATCTGATGGCACATTATGGGCTTTCGGCCACAATTTTTATGGCGAGTTGGGCATTGGCACTACTGGCGATCATTCTACCCCAACGCAGGTGGGAACGGATGCGACGTGGCAAACGGTAACGTGTGATGGCGCTTTCTCTAAAGGGATTAAGCAAAATGGAAGCCTTTGGGCTTGGGGCAGCAATGGGCCGCGGATTTTTGGTGACACGATAATCGTAGGATCATTGGTACCGCTCCAGATCGGCACAGCACAGTGGCAATTTGTTGTCGTCGGCGCAAGCTTCAGCCTGAATGTGAAATCAGATGGCACTTTATGGGCCTGCGGGCAAAATGCCCAGGGGCAATTGGGGGATGGCTCGACCAACGACCGTTACCTTTTGACGCAAATTGCTTGTCCGGGAGACTTGGGGATACATCATAGCACCGAAACAGAACTCACGCTGTTTCCAAATCCTGCATCTGATGTATTACACCTCCAAAATGTTGAAGCTATCCCTCTTGATCATTATTGTATTGTTGATTTAACGGGTAAAATAATTTTGCAATCGTTTGAAACCCCGGAAACAATCAACATCCGGCAACTGCAGGCAGGCATTTACATATTGAAATTAAAAGGCCGTGATACGGTCCACGAGTTGAAATTCATAAAGTACTAGCAAACACGCCGGCAATCAAACCAAGTTTGAAAATGCAACATTATTTTCAGTAAGTTTGTTTTTGTTTCGCCAAAGAACTGCTGCATAGGTGCATGCTAACCGGGCATTTCTGCAGGAAACGGACAGGAATAAAATTTAACTTTGACACAATCATGATGATTAAATCATAATGAATAACATCACTTATCACAAAGCAACGGTCAACGACACTTCAATATTGGTTGAGAACAGGATTTTGTTCGCCATTGAATTATCGGGCGGGCAAAACCAGGAAACTATTAAAACGCTCACCAAACAGATGACTGCCTATTTTTCAAAAGCGACAGCCGACGATAGCTGCATTTCGATCATTGCAAAATACGATGGAATAGTCGCAGGGATTGGTTCTGTCCACATTCGGGAAATGCCCGGGAATTTTAAAAACCCAACAGGCAAATGGGGCTACATCATGAATATGTACACTGTTCCCAACTTCAGGAGGAAAGGAATCTGCAAAGGCATTTTGGATTTATTGGTCGAAGAAGGAAAGAAAAGCGGTATCACGGCATTTGAATTGCATGCAACAAATGAGGGTGAATTCGTTTACAGGCAAAATGGATTTGAAATCCATAATGAACCCACTTACAGGAAATTTACAACGAAACAAACCTGAACGGACCCCTAGACAATTAGGCGAATTTCGGGCAAAAAAAAAGCCCTGTTGCGAAGCAACTCAACTACACTGATATTTGAACTGGTTAGAAGTCTTGTTTTATTTTTTTTGGCTTTCCAAAAAAATCAGGAAAACTTACCCAAAAATTATGCTTTGAATAATAAGAGTAGGGCTTTTTCGGAATATCTTTCGGTATAATTCCGGCCTCATATAATTCCGTAAAATGTTGTTGTGTGGTTATCTTTAAAGGTTTTAAAAATGTTTTTGCATCATCATAACTTTTGTATTTCATATCTTGATTTGCAATCCTGCCGGTGCCTAAAAATTCACCCCACGTTTTAAATTCTATATATGCCCTATTCGGACATGTCGGCAGCGTATCTGGCCGCTCTGGTGTTTTTCTCCAGGCAAAGAACTCGAGTTGTGTTTTTATGCCGACGGACTGAACATATTTTTGTGCTTGCTCGTAAGTCATTTTTGGCTTTTTCTGCTGCCCCTTATTGCCAGTTCCCAACCAGTCGCCCAGATCAACCCATCCTGTGTATTTGTAAGTGTCTTCGGGAGTTGGCGGTATTGTTCTCGGGCGTTTTCCACTTCGTTGCCATGCCCAATATTCATCACGGTTTTTCAAGCCCAATCGTCTCATATATGCCCGCGCTTTCTCGAAAGAAAGGTATTTGAAACCAAGCCAGTCCTGCCAGTTAATCCAACCCTTATTTTTATATGTGCCATTCGGAAATGAAGGAATATAGGTTGGGCGCTTACCTGAATGGATCCATTCGGTCCATTCACGTTTGCGGTAAAATCCTAATCGATGGACAAACAGCCTGGCTTGTGGAAATGGCAAATGTTTTGGCAATAATTCGGCGGGGATATTTTCCCAAATCCCAACTTTATTGGTTAAAAAATCAAGATAAGACATGTTCCTGTACCGGCAGGTTTGCGCCAGGCTCAGCATTTCTAAAAATGGCCGTAATCCTCTTTCCCCAATCTGTCCGTTTATACCGCGCCTGTACGTCGCAAATGCTTTTACGGCAGCTTCAGCATTGTTGTTATTCCAGGGCACATCATCATGCTGCAGGAATAGCCATAGTTCTTCCCAATGCTTTTTAAGACGTTTCGTATATTTTATAGTGAGTTCACTTTTGTGCTCAGTCAATAGATATTTCTTGTAGAATACTTCGGTCTCATTTATGTGCTTTTGAAAATGTTTCGCCTTCAGTCCATACTTATCTACGGTTGCAATGACGCCTACCAATAATTTGCTGAAACTTTCCATCAGGGATTTGTATTCCTCGTCAAAGGGATTTTTATGCAAATCATCATTAAGATCCCGAATCAGGTGTATCAGGCACTTTTGTCTTTTTATTTTAAGTGCTTCATACCCGGCATAGAAATCAGTAACGATAATGCCCTTATATCCTTTAAGCCATTCTTTAAGAAAATCAGATTCCCGGTTATAAGTAAAATGATAAAATACCGTATGAGGTGTCGCAAATACCCATACATAACCCCTGTCTTTAAATAGTTTTACTGTCGTTTCATCAATATGGATTACCGGGCTATTGTAAATGATTTCCCAAGTGTAATTAACTTCAGGCTTCCACTTTATCCACCAGTTATCTTTCCTGTCAATCAGGTACTGTTTGTCGATAAAAATCCCAAATAAATCCATTACCATTTTACTGATCTTTTCATGGCTGATGTGATAATTGACATAAACATTGATTACCCATGCAAAGAGGTTATCTCCGTAATGTTTTCTCCTGATAATACCATTGTTATATTTCATCCTACATTTGCCGCATTTTGCTTGTGTAGAGCGATATTCGGTTACATGTTGCTTTACTCCTAAAGCAGTGAATTTGATGTCGGTTTGTTTATAGCCTTTTACTGTTTTCCTGAGTTGATATACTTTTGTTGAGCCACAACCCGGGCAGTATTTCAAAGGTTCCGCGATAACTATTTCGTTCACTTTTTTAGGGTTCCAGGCGCCAATTCCTTTGCCTGTACCAATTGGGACTTGTGCTTCTCTTGAATAAATTGCCGGTGGTGGCGCTTTCTTGTTTCTCCAGTATATTTTTTTCTGCTGGTAATCGAAATAAGCCGCTTTACTGATAATATCGTAATCTTCACCAAAATCCTTATTAGACTGAAATTTGAATGGGCTTTGGCGCTTCATTGTTTCTACGAGGCTTACATTTTCCTGTTCGGAATTAAGTATAAGACTCTGAAACCACTGGTTTACTAATTCCAAAGCTTTGCAATCTTCCAGATTGTAGCGGATTAGTTTTTCTTTTAATTCAGTGTTTCCCGATTCCTGCCAATCGTTCCGCCAGATAAGGCTTTGAAGGCCATCTGCGTTTTCAGTCCATTGGAAGCCCAGGAAATTGCCTAATTCCTTGAGGCCGTTGCTGTAAGTGGGTGGGTAAATGTATGTCCGTAAATAAGATAACAGGTTGGTCATCCGCTTCTGTAGTTTCGCGAAATCTTGCTTAAAATGGCTCCCATGTTTTGCGATTGCCGCTTTTAAGGCTTTGGTTTCATAGCTACCGTAATGATAAACTTGCGATTGGGAGTTCATATTTAGAACTTTAAATAATTCCCTGAATATTTTCTTTTCGTCATCCTTGCTATCTGCCCAAAAGGAAAATACTTCATCCTCATTCTCCTTTTTGATAAATCCTCCTATCAGATAAATAAAATTTTCTTCGGGAATACCTTCAAAATCAATGTATATGGCATTTTGCAAATCATTGACTTCCGGCATATACATGACATAAGTCTTCTGGTCGCGGATGGCCAGCGCTTTCAATTCCCACATATAATTGCCGGCAATCGCAGGTTTGCGTCTGCTGCGTCTTCTCGGCCGGAATAAATGAGATAATTGGGTAATGGAGAAAATACCTTTTTTATGGTATTTGGCAATTGTCACAGGAGAAATGCTGCCAAGCAAACTAATACAGTCCTTTTCTTTTAGTTTCGCGTGGCAGGATTCCCAAAACTGGCATTCGGGACAATGTTTGTTTTTGTAAAATTGAGGCGGATTCGAATCGTTGATTGTTGCCTTTGCATCAGAAAGGAACTTATCAGCTTTTACGGAGGGCTTAAGACGGATTGTCTGGGGCTTTGAGCCATTTTCCATGCGCACCTCCAAAAGATTTGCTGCCTGGTTTTTCTCTGACGCAAAAGCATAAGCTGCAAGTGCAAGCCGATCACCGGTAGAGAGTTTAGTCCCTGGAAATGTCAGGTTGCTAATTTGCTCAGGTTGCTGGCTGAGCTGCCATGCTTTATAGGGGCAATATTGCATGGCCTGCAATATATTCCATGTAGGTTCCATGTCTTCATTCAGTTAAAATTTGGGTGGAATAAAGTTACGGAATTTAGAAGTTTTAAAAAAGGCTTTTGGATGATGACTAAAAATTGAACCGGTTAGTAAAGGTTTCGGAATTGCCACAAGCTTAAACCTGTTCAAATTTTATCCTCCTATGCTGCGCATAACTTCCTCAATCGGCAGTTCAATTCTGGAATTGCATAGTAATTTTTTGAAGGAATAATCAAAAAAAATTACCTGAAGCCTACTGGGCTTCCTCCTTTTAATTTCAAATTCTTAATCTCAAAAAGCCCCGGGATAAATATCCCGGGGCTTTCATTTAAATAAATATGGGGAGTACTCCCTTACTGTTTTACCAGTTTAGTTGTCATATTGCTGCCTTCATACTTAACAAGATAAAGGCCTGGTTTAAGGTCGCTCAAATCCAAAACATTTTCACCTTTGGCAAGCAAATGTATTTCTTTCATTAAGATACCATTGCCATTGTAAATGGATAATGCAGTTGGCACGGCCTGCTCAAAATTGATGTTTACTGTCGCTGTGAACGGATTTGGATACAGGACAGGATTCGTAACAGCGTCTGACTCTTTCGTTTCGTTTGCTGCATATCTTGCAGTACCGCCAGCATTTACAGTAATCGTTGATGTCAGGAACTTTCGGTGATTGGGTTCGGCAACTTCTTTATTTTCCAGGCCGTCATTATAGATGATATCGGCACCCAGATCAGAAACCAGGTCCAGTGTGAACGGCCCCGAAATATCTGCCGGTACTTCAACGATGCCTTCCGGCTTAAGATTGGCCAGGTCCGCGTTTAATAATACAGGCGCCGAAGCTGGTTGGCCATTCCAGGAATACAATTGGAAAGTCCCGGTTGCAGCATAGCTTCCGGCAACGATCAAATAGTTATTGGCAACATTTTTTGCAAGGCTCCTGATTCCGTGGTTACTTAAATTCAATTCTATTGGGCTTCCAAATACGGGATTCGCAGTCGGGCTTCCGTTCCCGAACCAGGATTCGAAATTTTTAAGTGGGCATATTAGTGCCTTGTTTGTTCCGCTGCCCACATACGGCGCACGGAAACCTATGTATAATGTGGTGCCGTCCGGTCCCATTTCGAGCCCTTCGATATTGAATCCGTCGATACGTTTCGGGATGATGCCTACAGCAGCTTTTGCAGTAAAATTATATCCGGCGTTGTTTCCCCAGGTAATCAGTTTGCTCCTGAGGTTGCTGTAGTAGCCCACAAATGTTAAGGTCGCATTGGCACCTGTCCCTACAATATCCGTAGCAAATATCCGGTTCCTGTCTGGCCTTGCCTCTCCTGATTTTGAATTGCTCAGCGAACCAATCCAGTAAATACGGTTAGGGTTTGTCGGACTGCGGAATGAACCTTCGATATCAACTTCCGTTCCGCCCAGGTTCAGGTACGGGTTTACATCAAATTGGTAAAGTGAAAGCCCTGAGTTGTTCCTGCTGTACAATTTGATGATATTGGATTCATCATCTGCAACAAACATATAGTTGGCATCCACAGGAACCGCAGTTGATCCATCAGCAACACCCGTATGGTAAATATCTTTGAGCGAAGCCGTGGCAAGTGCGGCAGAAACAGCCACGTTCACCGTTATGGACTTATTCAGGCCCTGTGCATCGGTCACTTTTAAAGTCAGCGCGGCATAACCGACACCTGTTGGGGTAATCCTGAATTTGCGCGCAGTGCCGGTGCCTGTAATAGTGAAATTGGCATTCGGCACAATACTCGTTTTAGAACTGGTCATGGAAAAAGTGACAGTATTCAGGTTCTCATCGCCTACGTTGATATCAAGTCCGGACACAATAAACGGGTCGGTATTATTATTCATGACACAGCCTACTTTTCCTGAAGTCGAAGATAAGCTTACATATTTGGAAGCGGTCGTATTAAAAGTTAACGTCGGGGCAATATTAACCCCGCCGGTTATGTTTACCGTTTTAACGGAAGACGTCGTCACTGCACCGGAATTATCAGTTGCCTTTGCCGTTATCGAATAGCTGCCTGCGGCAACATTTGTCCAGGAATAGGTATAAGGCGACGCTGTTATGCTGGCCAGGATGACAGACCCATTGAAGAATTCCACTTTGGAAACCGTACCGTCGGCATCTGTGGCAGTAGCAGACAAACCCACAGTTGCCGGGGCATTTCCTGAAACCGAAGGCGTGACAAGGGTGATTACGGGAGCAACATTTGCAGGCCCAGTTGTGTTCACCATTATGTTCCGGACGGTTGAAACAGTTACCGAACCGTTATTGTCTGTTGCTTTAGCCGTAATACCGTAACTTCCCGCTGCGACATTTGTCCACTGGTAAGTGTAGGGAGCCGTCGTTACGGTGGCAAACAAAGCAGCGCCGTTAAAGAACTCCACTTTAGAAATTGTACCGTCAGCATCAGCCGCAACTGCAGACAGGCCAATAGTTGCCGGGGCATTCCCCGAAACCGAAGGCACAGCTAGTGTTATGGTTGGGGCAATATTTCCTGCAGGTGCTCCTGCAAGCGTTATCGAAGTGGTATTATAGGTAGCGCTTGTGGTTTTCGACCAGGTGCGCGCCACAGTAAATGTATTGGTAGCAGGATTAAAAGTTCCCGATGTGGCCTTTACGAGCTCGTCACTGCCCGGATCCGGGGCAAGGTAAGAGGAATTCAACAATTTGCCTCCTGAATATTTATCGTTTACCGGGAGCTGGTAGCCCGAACTGGAACTTTTATAAGCGCTTCCCATGTCATCCCCGAAGAAAACTGCATCCACAGGAACAGTAGAAGAAGCAATGGCTGAAGCCGCTACATTGAACACAGCAACGCCATCGGCATTATCCCCGCCATTCCCTAAGACGCCATCGGTGTTTTTAGAACCAAAACTGTCACCTGCCGTGGTGCCTGTATTCTTTGCCCTGAGCCCGATCCCATTATGGCTCAGGGGAGCCATTGAAGAACCGCCAACATAAACGACCTGTCCGGCGGTAACGGACCCACTGTTAATTAAAAAAGCATAAGTGATTGAGCTGCCCGCTTTCCAACCATTGGAAGTGGCCGTTCCGTTGTCTGTAAAAACAACCGAATAGGGCGTTGTCGCGAAGTTGATATTCGTAGTAGCCAAAAGCTCGACATATTCCAAAGGAGAATCGTTTCCGTTGGGGTTTGTCAGGATTTCCGAAATGATAAGGCCTTTGGTTTGTGCCATAGCTGAGGTAGCCATAATTGCAATTCCAAATGATGTCAGTAGTGTTTTTTTCATGTTTGTGTTGATGTTGTTTTTATGCATGAAAGATATACCGGCAACATGATTTCATTGGTACCTAAGCATTATTGTTTCGTAAGGATAATGTTAAATAAAGGATGGGCTACCGACTCTAACGCCACAGAACGCCTTTAGCAGACTTTTCCATAGTGCTGCGTCGGAAAACATAGGTCCTATTTACTAATTACCAGTTAGATTCGGGTATTTGAAACACTAACAAAAAAATTAAGCTTCGGCAAAAACAAACTTAAAAAAGAAAAAGGTTATCGCCGCCCATTCTTTGTTAACACCTTTAGCATACCCAATAGTGCTATGGCTGCTGTTTTCAATCGTGCCGTCACTTTTGATATAACCTATCGTGCTGTGGCTGCCATTCTCGACCGTTCCGTCATTTTTGACATAACCCACAGTACTATGGCTGCCGTTTTCAATAACACCGTCGTCTTTGATGTAGCCGATAGTACTGTGATGGCTGTTTTCTATGGTGCTGTCATTCTTGATATAGCCCACTATGGAGTGGCTGCCGTTTTCGATAGTGCCGTCACTCTTTATATAACCTGTTGTAGTGTGGCTGCCTGATTCAATGGTTTGGGCTTCTGCCATATTTATGGCTCCGATGGTGATGAGGATAATGATAAGCAGTTTCATCATGGTATTGGTTTTATTTTCTTCTAATGAGTTTGATTCTTCGGAGTCGGCGCTTCCAATGATAATCCATGGATGGCCGTATTCAGTATCCATCTAATACATATTCAGTCCAAACATATAAATTAAAGTCGGCTTCCGCAATTTATTTTAAGTGAAGACGGCAAGTTTAACTCCTGACACTAATTTAACCGATTGGGCCATCACATTCGTAAACCTAAATCCGATTGCCAAAATATTTTCTAATTACTTACTTTTGGAAACAACTAACTTAATATGCTTTAAATGCTGAAGACAACCAATCAAGTCGTGTTATTTTTCTGCTGTTTCATTTTTTTCAGCACTTCTGCCCAGGACAAGACCATTGATTCCTTAAAAAGAGTCATCCAAAATCCAAAATTGCATGATACTACAAAATTGGCGGCCATCGCAGTTGCGTCAGATTTGTATAACCAAGGCGATCCTACCGCGAATTACCTGAATGGTCTTATTGGAAAATTAGCCCTAAAAAATTATAGGGAAACACAATCCCCGGAATTGCGGAAAAAATATGCCATGTATGTCGGAGCCTACTACAATAACCTTGGCAACGTATACAGCGATAATAGAGACGTTCTCAAGGCATGGAGTTTTTATGACCAGTCAATCAGGTATTTCAAATTGGCGGAAGCCCCTTACGAAATGAACTATGTGGTGGTAGGCAAAGGCATATTTCTTTCGAAAATTAATGAGAATGAGAAGGCGATTTCGTGCCTTTTCAGTGCATTAAAATTTTATGAAACAGATAAAAAGGAGTATCAGGATGGAATTATTTACGTTCAGTCGTCTCTGGCCACGATATACGAAAACCAGGGGAGGCATGACGAATCCATTAAATACAATGAAAAGGTGATTAGGTATTTCGACCACAAACGCAATATGACCGCCGAAGACAACAGCAGAAAAGGATTGGCATTTTCCAATTGCGGGTCATCATACTTTGAGATGAAAAAATATCCCGAGGCTATGGATAATTACAATAAGGCACTTCTATTATTTAAAAAGATAGAACAGCCGCTATATATAAATATTGTTCTAGCGAGGATGGCGCGTGTCAAAATGAGGGAATCCAAATTTGACGATGCTGAAGCATTTCTAAAAGAAGCATTGGCCGGTGCTGATTCCGATTTGGCCATTGCCAATACCTACATCAAATTAGGTGAGTTATTCTATTTGAAAAAAGATATGGAGAAGGCAGATTATTATCTTACCAGGGGTTTGTCCTTAAGTAAAAAAGAAAAAAATCTTGAACTCCAGACCCAGGCTGCCGAACTATTATTTAAAGTGAGTATCGCCAATAAGAATTTTAAGAAGGCGCTTGACACGCACCTGTTTTACGATCGGCTAATCGATTCGGGCAAAATCGAAACTTCCCGAAATGCACTCGCACAGCAAGAGATCAGGTATGCATTTGAAAAAAAAGAACTCAACTATAAGCTCGACACAGCACAGAAGAATGCGACTAAGAATAACTGGCTGATATTTCTATCATCCGCGCTATTGCTTGTACTATCCGGCAGTTATTTCTATTACCGAAACAATAGGCAAAAACAAGCGATAGCTGTTCTTGAAAAAAATCAGATCAAGCAAAAACTCCTCATCACGCAAATGAACCCGCATTTCATTTTTAATTCCATAGAGAATATCCAGGGGTTAATTTATGACAAACAAAACGATGCCGCGGTCGATTATCTCAATAAGTTTTCGGCATTGACGCGACAGATTTTGGAGCACTCAAATGAAAATTATATTTCATTATCTGAAGAGCTGGATATGATAAAAAACTACTTGTCCATACAGCAGCTTTTGCATAATAATAAATTTGATTTTAAAATTACCATCGACGATACAATCGATACCCACGCTATTTTTCTTCCTCCTATGCTGACGCAGCCTTTTATTGAAAATGCAATCAAACACGGCCTAAGTAACAAAATAACGCATGGAGAAATCGGTATCCGCTTTTATTTCGAAGAAGCCAAACTTTTCTTTGAGGTGTCTGACAATGGGAAAGGATTTGACGCCCAACAAAAAGCAAATAGCCATAAGTCTCTGGCAATGACTATAACAAAAGAACGGTTGGTCAATTATACAAAAAACCAACATTTTGTGGTGCAGGCAAATAACATCTTAGACGACGACACGAATGTGCTCGGCGCAAAAGTAATTTTTGAAATACCGTATATTTACGAAAATTAAAGCCACTATGTTACGAGCCATTGTCATTGATGATATTGAAACTATCAGGAAAAAGAATATTGCCATTATCAAGGCGAGTTGTCCTAATATAACTGTGGTCGGGCAGGCCGATTCTGTAGAATCCGGTGTAAAAATAATCAGGCAGCTATCGCCTGACATTGTTTTCCTGGACGTCGAAATGCCAGACGGAACTGGTTTCGAGCTATTGCAAAAATTAAAGCCCATCGATTTTAAGGTTATTTTTATCACCGGCTACGAAGATTTTGCCATAAAGGCATTCCGGTTTTCGGCTATTGATTATTTGCTAAAGCCCTTGTCATCGAATGACTTGATTGAAGCCGTAAAAAAAGCAGAAGATTCGCTAAGCAAAGAGGTTTTTGATATGAAACTCAGCAACCTGTTCGCTAATCTCGAACGGTCTAAAAATCTTCAGAACCTGATTCTGAAAACAGCCGACAGGATTTATTCAGTCAATATCCAGGATGTGGTACATTGTGAATCGGATAAAAATTATACGACATTCCATTTCATCAATGCGCCAAAACTCGTCGTCTCAACCAATCTTAAGGAGTATGAGACATTATTGACGCCATATAATTTTTTCAGGACACACCAATCACACTTGATCAATATGGCCTACTTTGACCATTTTATCAAGGCCGAGGGCGGCAATACCATAGTGATGAAAAACAAAACTGCCATTCCCCTGTCCCGCCGCAAAAAGGACGAATTTTTAATATTGCTGGAAAACCTCCAGGTATAAATAATTCTTAAAACGAATTTCCGGCATCCTTGCGCGAATCCCCTCAAAAAGCATCCAAATGTTCATTGCCTAAAATTATTATTATTTTTTGGGCTAATCTTGCATGGTTGGATATTGGCATGCACCAATCATAGGCCATCCCGCGGAAAAACAAAAATTGTTAACATGAATGCGCATAGTGCAATTTATCGGTGGCTCAGGGAATTATTCACATATGACACTTTTGCTATCGCTACCCAAAAAAAATTTAACAAATGGAGTTCAGAAACCATCCAAACGAAGCGAAACCCGAAAAGCTTTACGAGTAGGAAACCAAATTTAAAAGCATGAAGAAAATAATTACTATTTTATTACTTATCCTAAGCCTGCAACTGTCCGCACAATGCTGGCAAAAAGCAGAAGCGGGATTTTACCATACGCTTGGCGTAAAAGCCGACGGCACGCTTTGGGCATGGGGACTCAACGATGTCGGCCAACTGGGAAATGGGACGAATACCAACACTTTTAACCCGGTGCAGATAGGCGGCGAGAATAATTGGCAAAGCGTTGCGGTGGGCTTTAACCATTCGCTGGCCATAAAAACCGACGGAACGCTTTGGGCTTGGGGACGGAACGAGACCGGACAATTGGGCGACGGTACTGCAATAGATAAAAATACGCCCATACAAATCGGAACGGCTGCGAACTGGCAGTCTGTAACCGCAGGCAGTAACTATTCTATTGCAATAAAGACCGACGGCACACTATGGGCCTGGGGAGCTAACACCCTGAACGGAAACTTGGGTGATGGGACTTTAATCAATAAGAATGTCCCAACGCAAATCGGCACGGATACGAACTGGCAAAGTGTGGATGCTTTTACAACCCATACGGTAGCAGTCAAAACCGATGGCTCGCTTTGGACGTGGGGATATAATTTTAACGGACAGTTGGGCGTGGGCGATTATGAGGATAAGCACGTTCCTACCCGGGTCGGCACCAGCAATTCCTGGGCAACCGCTTCTGCAGGGGATAAATTCACTATTGCCTTAAGGACAAGTGGCACCATGTATGCTTTCGGAAGGAATTCAGATGGCCAGCTTGGCGACAATTCATACGCCCAGCACGCGTCGCCTGTCCAGATATTGTCACATGTTTTTGAGAGTGTAGCCGCCGGAAGCAACCATGCGATCGGCACAAAGGCAGATGGGACGATGTGGGCTTGGGGCAACGATGGACTTGGGCAACTTGGGGTGGCTTCGGTATCTACTGATGTGGGCACGCCAACCCAGGTCGGGACAGGTGTTGAATGGCAACTGATCAGTGCTGGAAATTTTTACAGCACAGGGATAAAAAGCACGGGCGGCCTCTATGTCTGGGGAAGCAACAACTACGGGCAATTGGGATTTGGGGATGGCACCGACACAGTGAGGCTTACGCCATCAGGGGTTGGTTGTCCTACCAGCTTAGGGGTCAATGACCTTGTTGCCAGTACGATGGTTATTTTTCCTAATCCTGTAAATAATATTTTAAATGTTACGTCCGATAATGCAATTACATCGGCGTCAATCTACAATGTTTTAGGGCAGGAAGTGATTTCAAAATCGCTGAATGCCAATGAGGGCCAGATTGATGTTTCCGGTTTGCATTCTGGCAGCTATTTTGTAAAAGTAAACGCCAACAATTCAGTTAAAACTTTTAAGGTAATTAAAGAGTAAAGAATATCTTTTTAAAATTATTAAATCCCAAATTCATGGAGTTTGGGATTTTTTTTTGTGACATGATTTTTGGATTCGGGCGGGCAAACTTAGATAACATAAATATGGGGATTTTTCGCAGGCAAAAAGATGGATGCGCTATAGCAAAGCCATATCAAAGGCGTATCAAAGGCGTATCAAAGCTATAGATAAAGCATCAATGGTGACAGATTTGGGTATAGAGAGGAATTAGCTACGCTGTTCCCTGAGGCGGGGAACCTGCGATGAAAAACCAAACGCCTTGCAGGCGTTTTTGCTTTTTTTGTTTCTGGATCGCTTACGAAAGTAAAACTCTCGACGCGTCCAGAAACAAAAAAACCGAAACTCTCGTTTCGGTTTTTCTTCGCGGAGAAAGAGGGAATTGTATTCCAACTTTAAAACGTTGATATGTAGAATTTTAATTTTCTATTCCTAAATAGAGTCTCGCTTTTGCTCCTCTATTTTTGACTTGCAAATATTCGAAATCTTATAATGCAAATATATGAAATTAAAAATGTAATTGCAAAATGATAGAATTTAGATGTTTAATATTTGAACTACTTTAGAAATATTTATTCTAATAATAACGAAAAAGCATAAACTTGATCGTAAAATCGCAATTAAATTTTATATTTGCTAAAATTAAGTCAAATCATATTTTGTAATACAGTAAAATAGCAAGTAAATGGCAAGCTTTGGGAATTTTATAAAGTCTGAGAGAGAGAAGAGAGAATTAACTCAAACTGAGTTTGGTGCATTAATTGGAATAAATTCTAGTGCCATAAGCAGAATAGAAAACGGAACTCAAAAATTCAGTAAATCTAAACTACAGAAACTCGCAGAAATATTCGTTGTAGAACTTCAAGAAGTTACTGACCTTTTCTATGCGGACAAATTTGCAATTGAAGCTTACGAAAATCATTGTTCAGAAAATATTTTTGTTATTGCTGAAAACAATGTAAAATATATTAAAAGTACCAACACAATACAAGCAAAATTAAATTTTTAAGTCGTTATGAGTGAAGAACTTTTACAAAGAGACCTTTTAAAAAACCCACAAAAAATTGGTAAATGGGATTTCTATAATATTGGTGCAACTTCTATAAAAGCGCTTAAAGAATTTGGAATTATTCGATACGTTGATTATAAAGGAGTTGAAAAGAAAAAGATTGATGGACTTATCGTTTTAAGAAAATCTGTTATTGCTGTTATTGAATATAAAAAGCCCAGCGAATTTAAAACAAAACAGCAACAAGATAAAGCTATAAAGCAAGAAATTGAAGTTGCAAGAGCAATAGGATCAAAGTTAATTATTGCAACTGATACTAAAGAGACAGTTTGGGTTAATGTTGCGACAGGAAAGCGAATTAAAGATGAAAAGGGAAATGAATTAAAAATCAATTTTGATACTAAACATGAAAAACTTAGTGAACTAATTGAAAAAATTAATTTTTCCATTAATGAAAACAATGACCAAATTAAGCAACGAGAGTTGGTCAATCCAACAGATTTGGCTCATAAAGTTTGGCAGGACATTTGGGTTGCAAGTGGAGAATCTCCAACAAATTCTCTATATACTTTTGTTGAATTATTCATTTTTAAATATTTGAGCGATCTTGGAGTACTAACTGGTACTTATAATTTTTATACTTTATATAATAGCTACGCAGAAAATACAGAAATAGAAGTATTAGATAATTATGCAACCACAATTAGACCAAAAATCAAGAAACTTTTTCCTGAAAGTTTAATTGACAAAACGACTATAATTAATGGTTCCCTATTTATCAATAAAGATGGTGAACCAGTTAAAGGGTTTAGTTCGGTATTTAAAAAAGTTTTGGAGAGATTTTACAAATATCCAAAACTTGAAAATATTGATTATGACTTTAAAAGTCAACTTTTTGAAAGTTTTCTAAAGGAAGGAAGTGTTAGCAAGAAGAACTTAGGACAATATTTTACTCCTCTTAAAGTTGTTAGAGCGGTAGTTGCAATGGCTAAGGATGAAATTAGAGATGGTGCTAAAATTTGTGATCCAGCGTGTGGTGTTGGTAAATTCTTGCTTGAGCCAATTAAATCTAATTTGAAAGATTTTTTTGAAGTAAAAAATAAAAAGATAATCCCAAAAATTGAAATTCATGGATTTGATAAGGGATTTGATAAAGAGGAGCAAAAAACAATAATATTGGCTAAAGCTAATATGTTAATCTATTTTTCAGATTTAGTTAAAGAAAATCCGGGTTTAACAACTGATTTTTCCACACTTTTCAATGAAAGCTTTATTTTAAAAACTAATTCCATATTGGGAACTTTGTCAGATCCTACAGAGAATGAGTATGATTTGATACTTACTAATCCTCCTTATGTATTAAGTGGAAGTAGTAATTTAAAAGAGGAAATAAAGAAAGACGGCGAACTAGATACATATTATAAGATAAGCGCTTCAGGCGTTGAAGGGTTGTTCATGGAGTGGATCGTAAATGCTCTCAAAAAAGGAGGTAAGGCATTTGTCGTTATTCCTGATGGTATATTAGACAGAACAGCTGATAAGACTTTAAGGAAATTTTTGTTAGATGAATGCTATATAGATGGTCTAATATCATTGCCCAAAAATACTTTTTTTACAACTCAGAAAAAAACCTATATACTTTGTATCACTAAAAAAATAGATAAAAGTGATATTCAAAAAGACCCTGTATTTACATATCTAGTAAGCGAAATCGGGGAATCGAGAGATATTAATCGCTTCGATATCGATCAAAACGATTTGAATGAAGCTGTTACACTTTACGGTTTTTTCAAAGGAAATAAAAAAAGCTATGCTAAAATAAATTCAGATGAAAGATGTAAAATTGTAGATTTTGAATATTTCAAATCTAATATCGAAAAAGAATGGATTATAGATAAACTCTGGTCAAAAGAGGAAAAAATTAAACTCGGCATTCTTGAAGAAGAAAAAAGTATTAAATTAGAAGACTTTCCAAATTTTCTTGAAGAAATTTCAAACAATATAAAAACATTACAAGCAGAAGCAGTTTCAATAACAACTAAAGACAAATCCGATAAATCGGACAAATCTAAAGTTACATCTTTTGTTGAAATTGAAATTAATAAAGTGTTTGATTTTCCTTCAATAAAAGGTTTAACCGCAAGTTTTATTCAATCTAATAGTGGTGAAATTGCTGTTTATGGAGGGAGAAAAGATGAAACTCCAATAGGTTATATTAAAGATAACTTACCTAATGTGAAATATTTTGAAAATTGTCTTAGTTGGAATCGAGAAGGTTCCGTTGGATTTGTTTTTTGGCATAAGCATAGGTTTACAACTAACGACCATCATAGACCATTAATAGTAAAACCAGAATTTGAAAAGATAATTGATTTAAACTATATGAAGTTTATAATTCAAGAGATGTTATTTGGTCAAGGTTTTAGTTGGAGCAAGACTGCAAGTAAAGATAAAGTCGAACAATTAAAAATAAAAATACCAGTAGATAAAAAAGGTAATTACGATTTAAAAGCACAACAGGAAATTTCCGTTAAACTACAAAGGATAGAACAGATTAAATTAACTCTTCACAGTGAATTAGAAAAAATTACAGGGACAAATATTGCTGTTGACTAACCAACAATCTTGTAATTTGTATTTTAGTATCTATAAAAAAGTAATGCTCCAATATGGAGCATTACTTTTTTAGTTAATTATTTATTACCAAATTTCAATTGCGCTATCATATAAAAATTTAGCTCTATTTTCAATTTCTATTTCATTCCACACATCAAGTGTAAGATATGGAGTTAATGTTTCTATTCGTGCCGAATAGTGAATTAAGCCCTCTTTATTTGCCTTACCTTTCTTCTTTGTTTTCCAATCTGAATCTCGAATTGAAGTATTTAATGATTGAGTTATGATTGCCAAATTTCCTAACGTAAATAATTTACGGTTTCTATAATCTCGTTCATCTTTGTTTGCCAATTTACCCCAATGATTTTCCCATTTTTTAGGCATAAGATGCTCAAGACTATATTTGCTAATACCTAAAAGCTGGGTAGCTTGTGAACGAGTTGTTTCTCTTTGACGTTATTCGTATTTCCTAATATTCCTCCCAATGCAGATCCGGCCACGTTCTAAAGTTCCCGAAGCATACTCTTTACCAACCAACTCTTTAATTTTATTGTTATGGTCTTGAAAGATAGCGACGAGCATACGTTGTTTTTCCTCCAGCCCAAAAAGTTTACTTTTGAAATTCTCAATGCTCAATTCTTGATTTTTATGGATTAATTCCATTTGAATATCTAATATTTTAGATTTCATTAAATCAAGATAACTATTGATTGAACGGGCTTCTTCTGTAGTGCCTTTCATTTTGGCTAAATCTGCCGACCATCTGCTAGAATCAACAAATTTTTTTGTGCTAAATTCTAATCGATTCCCATTTACGGTAAGTCTTATATAAATTGGAAATTGTCCAGTAGTATTTGCTTTCGTGGATTTTGCATAAAAATGCAATGTAACTTTTGCTTTCATTTGTTGACCGATTAATTATTCTTCAAGTTAAATTCCTAATTCAAATCAAACAAGATGTTTACTGAGTGAACAAGCTATTGAACACGTTAATAAACCCAATGTTTGAAAGGGTTGAGAGAATTTAGCGACCCTAATTTTTGATTTTTTCTAGGGTCTCGATTTTATCTCGCATGAGATAAGATTCGATGAATAATTTGGTATATCGGTAAAAGCAAAAAACCCCGAAAATCATAGGATTTTCGGGGTTTTGATACCATTTAGGATTTTCTTCGCGGAGAAAGAGGGATTCGAACCCCCGGACCTGTTACAGTCAACAGTTTTCAAGACTGCCGCAATCGACCACTCTGCCATTTCTCCAATAGTCGTGCATCAATTTCTCAATGCGGTTGCAAATATAACAACCTTTTTCCTTTTGCAAAAACTATTTCGATAAAAAAACCGCTTATTTTCAGTTCTTCCAAATTCGATACTGAAAGTCAATGTACTAAAGGGATTTGCTTTCTTAATAAGGAACATATTCCGTAATCTCAAGACCGTATCCAATCATCCCGACACGCTTGGCCTGCTCACTGTTGGATATCAGCCGGATTTTCGAAATATCGATGTCGTGCAAAATCTGTGCGCCAATTCCGAAGTCCTTGATGTCCATCTTGATTTGCGGCGCCTTAAAAATGCCTTTGGCCTGCAAGCCTTTGAGTTCGGTAATCCTGTGCAGCAAATCTGCGGGCTGGATTTCCTGGTTGATGAAAATGACCGCGCCTTCACCCTGCTCACTGATGACTTTAAACATGCCATCCAGCTTTTGGTCGGCATCATTCGTCAATGTCCCAAGGATATCATTATTCACGGCGGTCGAATTGATGCGCGTCAGTACGGCATCGCCAATATTCCACGTGCCTTTCGTCAGCGCAATGTGTATCTGTTTGTTGGTCGTTTGCTGGTAAGCCCGCAAACGGAACGTCCCGAAACGGGTCTCAACATCAAAATCTTCTTTCTTGACGATCAGGCTGTCGTGTTGCATCCTATAGGCGACAAGCGCTTCAATCGAAACGAGTTTCAGGTTGAATTTTTTGGCTACTTCCACGAGTTCAGGCAAACGCGCCATGCTGCCGTCTTCGTTCATGATCTCAACGATGACACCGGCGGGCTTGAATCCGGCAAGGCGCGCAAAATCAATCGCGGCCTCGGTATGCCCGGTACGCCTCAATACGCCGCCCTGTTTCGCAATCAATGGGAAAATATGGCCTGGCCTGGCGAGATCGTGTGCTTTTGTATCTTCATCCGTCAATGCCAATACCGTTTTTGCCCGGTCGGCAGCGGAAATTCCGGTCGTCACACCCTTGCCGCGCAGGTCAACTGAAACGGTAAACGCGGTTTCCATCGGGTCGGTATTGTTGTTCACCATAACAGACAATCCCAGTTCTTTGCAGCGGTTTTCTGTCAATGGTGCGCAAATCAGTCCGCGGCCATGCGTGGCCATAAAGTTGATCATTTCTGGTGTTACCTTTTCGGCCGCAGCAAGGAAATCGCCTTCATTTTCACGGTCTTCATCATCAACAACGATGATGATTTTCCCTTGACGGATGTCTTCTATGGCTTCTTCTATGGTATTGAGATGGATGTCTGACATGGTTACTCTTTTTTAGGAAATAATTTTTGAAATGGCACCGTAATCCAATCAAAATTGATGGTGAATGAAATGTCATTGGTTGCCCTATACGTCAGCACTATGGCCAATGGCGTCAATATGATCGACGACATCCATGTGCCCAGAAATGGTGTAATGCCGTTTTCCTGCGCCAGTTTTTTCCCAAATGTATTGATGAAATGGAACGTGATGAAAATCAGGATGGCAAAAACAATCGGAAGCCCCAGCCCGCCCTTCCGGATGATGGCACCCAATGGCGCACCGATAAAGAACATCAGGAAACACGCATAAGCAATGACGAACTTGTCATATAATGCAATCCAGTGGTTGTTGATATTCTTGATTTTATCTTCCATTTCCATCTTGGAACCGTCAATCGTGAAATTGGTATTCGAAATATTGCTTGCCGCTACTTTCAGAATGTTGGATTTTTCGTGATTGCCAAATGTATGCAGCAAATCTGCAGGTACATTTTCTTTTCCGGCTGCCAAAGTATCCGGTTTTTTTAAGGCAGCGATTCCTGTCCGTTGGTAGATATTGTCGGCAAAGGAAATGACTTCCTTATCATAACTCCTGTTCAGGGAATCAAGCGTATATGAAAGTTCGCCCACGTTGAGCATCGTATTGGTATTTGTAATGGATTCATCGTTTACATCGGCCTTGTTCAGTTTGGACAAGTCGATGTTGATGATGTATTTTTTAAAGGAGCTTTTCGCGAATGGCACTTTTTTGCGGTCTTCATATTTTTTTGGGATGACGTCCTCATAATAATAACCGTCATTCAATACTAGTTTCAGGATACTCGATTCCTCATTGCTGATGAGTTCACCGCTTTTTGCCTTGATGACCGTACCGTTATTCCCGACATCCATGTTTGATTTCTTATGGATGGTGACACCGGTAAGCTGGTTGCCGTTCTTCCCCGATTTCTTGTCGACCTTGATATTATAGGCGCCGATATCACTGAATTGCCCTTCCGCAATAGCCATCGCCGGTTTTACCTGTGCGATGTTTTTCCTGAAGTTGATGAATTTGTATTCGGCATACGGAATCACATTGTTTGCGAATGCAAATGAAGCGACACTCAACACCAATATAAATATGGAAAGCCCACGCATGGCGCGCTGAAGCGATATCCCGGCCGATTTCATGGCGGCAAACTCATAGTTTTCGGCAAAGGCGCCAAAAGTCATGATGGAAGCCAGCACAATGGAAAGCGGAAGCACAAGCGGAACGATGCTTGGCATTTTAAACATTAAAAATTTAACGATGAGTGCGAGGTCAAGGTCTTTTCCGGCAAGTTCGCCGATGAAAAGCCAGACCGTTTGGAGAATGAATATTAAAAAAAGGATTACAAATACCGTGGCAAATGTAATCACAAAGCTTTTTAGGATGTATTTGTCCAGTATTTTCACCTCAAATTAGTCTAATTTATTGATGTAGTAATTGGGGTATTTACTCTCGGCAAAGGTAAATTGATTTTTCGATAAAGGCTGGTTGGTTTTAAAAGAATTAACAGTGAGCGTGGTTTTTGTACCATTCCTGCCCATTTCAATAAGATTGTAGATATTTTTGGTCTGGATGTCAATACCCAAAAGGATTTCTTTTCGCTGGTCTTTGGCACTGTTCGGAACCAATTTGATGTACTGGATTTTGCGGCCTTTGACATTTTGCAGGATGTCCCAGGTAAATTTATAGCCGGTATTGAAGAATGTCAGCATTTTTGAAGGCGTAATCGCGTTGTCGTCTTTGTCGTCAAACTTCGAGACGGTCACTTCCTCATCCTCAGGATTGATCGTGTAGGTTTTCTTGCCGTCGAATATTTTGGTGACGCCCATCAGGTTCAAAACATACATATTGCCTTTCAGCGTGACGTTGCCTTTACTTTCCTGGTTGATGTTTTCTTTGGAATTGTTGAGGGAATATTTGAAATCAATGGCAATATTATCGTAGGATTTGATTTTTGCCGTGACTTCATCCAAAAGGGTTTTGGCTTTTTTATCTTGTGCGTAATTGGTATAACCGATAAGCAGCAATAAGATAAGGGATAACTTCTTCATGTTATAGATTATTTTGTTCATTGTTAAAAAACTGATCGAGAGACGATAAGTCGGAGATATTGACACTCCGTGCTTTACTTCCTTCAAACGGGCCTACGATTCCGGCTGCTTCGAGCTGATCGATCAGCCTTCCTGCCCGGTTGTAGCCCAATTTCAGTTTTCGCTGCAATAATGAAGCCGAACCTTGTTGTGCAGAGACAATCACTTCGGCAGCTTCACGAAAGAGCGAATCCCTGTCCGAAATGTCGACATCAAGATTAATGCCACTTTCTTCCCCCACAAACTCAGGAAGCAGGTAGGCATTGGCATATGCTTTCTGTGAACCAATGAATTCCGTAATCCTTTCTACTTCCGGCGTATCGACAAAAGCACACTGCACGCGCACGATATCATTGCCGTTCGTATACAGCATATCGCCACGCCCAATCAGCTGGTCTGCGCCTTGCGTATCCAAAATGGTGCGTGAATCGATTTTTGATGTGACTCGGAAAGCAATCCGCGCAGGGAAATTCGCCTTGATGATACCGGTAATGACATTCACCGACGGCCTTTGTGTCGCAATGATCAAATGAATTCCGATTGCACGCGCCAACTGGGCAAGCCTCGCAATCGGTGTTTCGACTTCTTTTCCGGCGGTCATGATCAGGTCGGCAAATTCATCGACAACCAACACAATATAAGGCAGGAAACGGTGGCCGTTTTCAGGGTTCAATTTCCGCGCCTTGAACTTTTCGTTGTATTCTTTGATGTTCCGCACCATCGCATCCTTAAGCAAGGAATAACGGTTGTCCATTTCAACACAAAGCGAGTTTAACGTATTGATAACCTTGTTGTTATCTGTTATAATTGCATCTTCCCCATCAGGAAGTTTCGCGAGGTAATGGCGTTCGATTTTGTTGAATAATGTCAGTTCGACTTTCTTCGGATCGACCAAAACAAACTTGACTTCTGCAGGGTGTTTTTTATAGAGTAAGGAAGTCAAAACCGCATTCAATCCAACGGATTTCCCCTGCCCCGTTGCGCCTGCCATCAGCAAGTGCGGCATTTTAGCCAAATCGACAACAAAGGTTTCATTGGAAATCGTTTTGCCCAACGCAATCGGCAGTTCCATTTCGGCTTCCTGGAATTTGGCCGAACCGATCGCACTTTTCATCGACACCATCGTCGGGTTTTTGTTTGGCACCTCGATACCAATCGTTCCTTTTCCGGGAATCGGCGCAATGATACGGATTCCCAAAGCCGACAAAGACAAAGCGATATCATCTTCGAGGCTTTTGATTTTGGAGATTCGGATGCCGGCTTCAGGCACAATTTCATATAATGTCACCGATGGGCCGACTGTAGCCTTGATCTGTGCGATCTCAATTTTATAATTCCGCAGCGTTTCTACAATACGGTTTTTGTTTTCCTCTAATTCCTCCTGGTTGATCGTAATGCCACCGGTCGAATATTCCTTGAGCAAATCAAGGGTCGGGAATTTATAATGCGGCAAATCCAATGTTGGGTCGAAAAGTCCAAAATCAGAAACGAGTTTTGCCGCGAGGTTTTCCTCACTGACATCTTCTTCCTGCGATTTTTCGATTACGAAAGCCTCATCGCTGGTATGGATGATTTCCGGCGCATGAACCGGCGGTGTGACCAATGGCGTTGGTTCGGGATTCGGCTTATTCATGGTTTCCAATTTGATTTCCGACGGATGCTCAATCGTTGGCTTTAATGATTCCTTGTTGATCTCGAATTGGGAAACAGGTTTGAGTTCGGGTTCTGCAAGCACTTCGGCATCATCATATTCCTTAACGGCATATTCTTCAAGATTATAAGTATCGGATGACAATGGCCCGGCCGTATTCACAGCCATATCGGCATCTATTTCTTTTTTGGTACGCTCAAAAAACGACTTTATAGCGTCAGGCGAGACCTGGATTTTAAAAATCAGGTAAATCACGATGCCAAAAACCAAGACTAATAATGTGCCCGTTTTTCCAATATAATCCTGGGAAAACAAGTTCATTTCATAGCCGATCGTTCCGCCCAATTCCGGCAAAGAAGTCGCAAAAAAGCCAAACAGCACTGAAAGGATGATAATCACGAATAAATCCCAAAACCAGATATTCCGTAGTTTTTTCAGCGGAATGTCGAGCACCAAAAATGCGCCGGTCAGGAAAAAAAGTTTTACGAAAAGAAAGGATGCAGCGCCAAAACCTTTGTATACAAAGATGTCCGCGAGATATGCGCCCAATTTCCCAAGCCAGTTCCGTGTGGTTTCGCTACGGTCGGTTAAGGCATTGACAGCACTTTGGTCGGCTTGTCCATAAATATAAAAGGAAATGAATGCCAATAGCAGGGCAATGGAAAACAACACCAGCAAAACACCGGCAACCATTTTGTGCTGCCTTGTAATTTTCCATGGTTTTTTTGGCGCTGCAGCTGTGGCCTTTTTATCAGATTCTGTTTTTACCGTTTTTGCCATTCTTAGTTTTGCGTTATAAAAATAAAAACTGTTCTATTATAAAAATTTAGGGATGTATATCATCAGCCCAATCGCAATGGCAGTCATGGCCGCAAAAAAAACGCCACCGGCTGCGATGTCCTTTATAAACCCAATTTTTTCGTGGTATTGCGGATGAATGAAATCGGCGATTTTCTCGACTGCGGTATTCAGGCTTTCGACGCCGAGCACCAAACCGATCGCCAACGTCTGGAACATCCATTCGGTATGTGAAATATTGAAATAAAAACCGGCAATTATCAACAGGATGCCGATGCAAAACTGCACCATGACACTATGCTCGGTTGTAATCAGCTTTACAGCGCCTTTGAAAGCATACGTAATGCTCTTCATTCTTCCGGTAAAAAAAGTATTGTCTTTTTGAAATTCCATCCTTAAATATTAAAGTACGGCCAACGCAGCTTCATAATTGGGTTCGTTGGCAATTTCCGGGACCTGTTCCGTATATGTGATTATCCCGTTTTCATCAATGACAATCACGACGCGGGAATGCAGTCCTTTGAGTTTGCTGTCGGTCATTTCCAATCCGTAATCCTTGCCAAAACTGCCATCGCGGAAATCGGAAAGGTTAATGACATTCTCCAAACCTTCAGCACCGCAAAAACGCTTTTGGGCAAACGGCAGGTCGCGCGAAATGCAAAGCACTTTCGTATTCTCGAGCGCTGACGCTTTTTCATTGAACTTCCTGACAGAAGCGGCACAGGTTCCGGTATCGATACTTGGGAAAATATTCAGCACCAATCTGCTTCCCGAAAAATCTTTCAGTGAAACATCAGACAAATCGGTTTTCACCAGATGGAAATCGGTTGCTTTTGTACCTGTTTTTGGCAATTCGCCGTTTGTATGGACTGGGTTTCCGCCCAATGTGATGTCTGCCATTCCGCTTGTTTTTGAATACGTTTCAAAAGTAATAAAAGATAATTGATAATTAATAATTAATAATTGATAATGGTTGATTATGTGGCGCGTTAGTGATTGAGGCGATATCCTTTTTTTGAGGAACGAAAAAAAAGATAAAGCCGAAAGCGCGGGCCGCAGGCAACGCCCCAAAAAAAATGCCTCCAAAAGGAAGCATTTTTATCAGTAAATTAAATTTTATTTATCTATCGAGCCCAGCACACGCTGCATAAAAGTGTTCAGCGCTTCCTTTTTGTCCATGCCGTCTTTGACCATTTTGTGGACTTCGAGCGCGCCGTACATATTGGAAATCAGTTCGCCAATGACATCGAGTTCTTCATCTTTTAGCGACGGCAATTCGGTCAGCGACTCTAAAACTTCGAGGGTTTCAACGACGTAATCCTGGTCGTTGTCGTCGATGAATTGGGTGAGGTGTTTGATTACGGGTAGCTTCATTTTAGATTATTTAGATTGTTAGATCGTTGGCGCTTTGCATAAAGACTGATAGAACCGAATTGTTTCACATCAGTATCAACAATCTAGGCCGCGGCGTCTAAAGCGCCAGCGTATCCAGCAACCTTATTTTATTTCTTCAACAAGTTCAGTCAATACTTCCGCTTTATTCGTCTGCGTTTGGTTTACGAGTTGCCCGTTTACGAATGTCGCAAAAGTCGGCAAATTGGACACATTCGCAAGTTTCCTGGATTCAGGCGAATTCTCGGCATCGACCAGTATAAAAGCGATGCCTTCATTTTCAGAAGCCAGCTTTTTGAATTTTGGTTTCATGATCCGGCAGTTGCCACACCAGGAAGCCGAATATTGCACGACGACTTTGTCGTTTTCGGCTACGAGGTTTTGGAGCGTATCTTCGTTTAATTCGATTAACATAATTTAGTTTAATTGATAGTGAATAATTGATAATGGAAAACGCGATATATGGAAATTATCAATTTTCAATTAATTAGTGTGTTGCCAAATAAGAAGCGGTACTGTTCCTGTCTGCGCTCATCGCATCTTTGCCTTCTTCCCAATTTGCAGGGCAAACTTCCCCTTTGGTCTGTACGTGTGTGTAGGCATCGACTAATCTCAGGTATTCATTGACGTTTCTTCCAAGCGGCATGTCGTTGACACTTTCGTGGAAAATTTTTCCGGTCTCGTCAATCAGGTAAGTTGCGCGATACGTGACATTGGAACCTTCAAGAATGATGGAATCCGTATCTTCGCTATAGCTGGTCGACTCGATGTCGAGAATGCCAAGGATGTTGGAAAGGTTGCGGTTGGTATCAGCCAAAATCGGATAGGTCACACCTTCGATACCGCCGTTGTCTTTTGCGGTGTTGAGCCAGGCAAAATGGACTTCATTCGTGTCACAAGAAGCGCCGATGACAATGGTATTCCTTTTTTCAAATTCCGGCAAAGCAGCCTGGAATGCATGCAATTCAGTCGGGCACACGAATGTGAAATCTTTCGGGTACCAGAAAAGCAATACTTTTTTGTTCTTGTTTACGGCTTCTTCGAAAATGTTGATTTTCATGTTATCGCCCATTTCTGAAATCGCATCTACCGCAATGTTTGGGAATTTTTTTCCAACTAATGACATAATATATAAGTTTAAGTGATTTTACTGGGACAAAAATACGCCATAACATTTTATCTCAACTATCACTTTTGATTATATATTTTTATTAAAGAATAGTATTTGACTATTTAGTTGATTTAAATTTATGGGTCGAAAATTATTTTAACCGATTGGTTTTATATATTTGTTTGCGCAAAACAAAATGAAACCACTATGAATTTTTCCAATCTTTTCAGAAAAAAATCGACTTCAATCGTAGTCCAGCAAGGCGGTGACGGCGAAGAACATACCGGACTTCACAAAGTGCTGACCGTGAAAGATTTGACATTTTTCGGGATAGCTGCCATTATTGGCGGGGGAACATTCAGTGCGATTGGAAACGCTTGTTTTTCGGGCGGTCCGGGTGTCGTGATTTTGTATTGCATTTGTGCCGTGGCTTGCGGATTTACAGCGATGTGCTATGCCGAATTTGCGTCTCGCGTACCTGTTTCCGGAAGTGCTTATACTTATGCTTATGTGTCTTTTGGCGAATTGTTTGCGTGGATTATAGGCTGGGCGCTGATTATGGAATATTCTATCGGAAACATTTACATCGCCTTTTCATGGAGCGGTTATTTTACGAACCTTCTCGAAAGTTTCCATATCCATTTGCCGGAATGGCTGACGATCAATTACCAATCTGCACACGATGCGGTTTTGGCCAACACGCCCGGAGAAGGCATGACTGCGTGGAATAATGCACCACTGCTTGGGAGTTTGCGTGTCATTTTTGATTTGCCGGCAGTAGTCATCAACCTGTTGATTACTTACCTCGTTTACCGTGGCACAAAAGAATCGCGGAATTTCAGCAACATCATGGTGATGATCAAGCTCGCGATTATTGTATTGGTCATTGTTGTCGGTGCATGTTATATAGACATCGAAAATTGGACGCCTTTCATGCCAAACGGTTTCAAGGGCGTTATGGGCGGTGTTTCGGCCGTGTTCTTTGCTTATATCGGCTTTGATGCCGTATCGACATTGGCGGAAGAAAGCAAAAACCCACAGCGCGATTTGCCAAAAGGTATGATTTATTCCCTTGTCATCTGTACGATAGTATATATTATCCTGGCGTTGGTATTGACCGGAATGGTGCCTTATAAATTGCTTGGCGTCAGCGATCCGTTGGCAGAAATATTCGCGATCAAGGAAATGAAATGGATGCTGTTTATCGTTTCGATTGCCGCCGTTGTTGCAATGACAAGCGTACTATTGGTATTCCAGATGGGCCAGCCAAGAATCTGGATGACGATGAGCCGCGACGGACTGATGCCAAAGAAATTTTCCTCAATCCACCCGAAATACAAAACACCGGGATTTGCTACAATTGTCACGGGTTTGGTGGTCGGCATCCCGATATTTTTTACCGATGAGAATTTTGTGCTTGATTTCACGAGTATTGGGACATTGTTCGCATTCGTACTGGTTTGCGGCGGCGTATTGCTGTTGTCACCCCAAAGTGAAGCTGAATTGGCAGAACGCCAGACCAAAGGAAAATTCAGGATTCCGTATATCAATTCCAGGTTCATCTTTCCTGCTATAGTGGTTGTTTCGGCAATAGTCATGAATTGGCTGTATCCGGACTATTTCAGTTCCGTCTGTGATTATTCGACAGGGAAATGTGCGACAAATATCCCGATGACCGTTTTCATGATTTTGTGTGTCGTGATGTCGGTTGTGGCATTCATGAAAAATTTATCCCTGATTCCGCTTCTCGGGCTTATTTCCTGCTGTTACCTTTTGACGGGAATGGCGGTATCCAACTGGGCATGGTTTGGCACATGGCTGTTGATTGGGCTTGTGGTGTACTTTTGTTATGGGTATAGAAAGAGCAAGCTGAACGTGAAAAAAATATAAGCCTTCATAAAAAAGCCGCTTCACAACTGAAGCGGCTTTTTTATTTATTGCTATTACAACTTCATCAGTTTCTTGCTCACTTTGCCCCTATCCGAAACGATTTCGACAAAATAAGTCCCGGTTTTCAGGCCTGAAACATCAACCGGGGAATTCCCATTAAAACCAGGAATGCTTTTCACCAATTGTCCCAGCATATTATAAATTGAAATGCTTTTCACTTGGATGTCCGCATCGACATTAATACCCAGTGAATGCCTGGCCGGATTTGGATATAACATAATGTTGTCGCTAATATCGAAATGATTCGTGCCCAATTGTATAAAACCGGTCGTCGCGACATTGGTAATAATTGGGAAATTGTAATCAAAATAAATGCTGGCAGTATTCACAACGACATTATTTAAAACGATTGTGTCCAATGGCTTGATTTTAAAGGCGACATAACCATGGCTTCCCGGTTCATCAGTTGCCGCATCAGGCAATCACCTGAAGATTTGGATTTCCTGTAATCGACAGGTAATTGGTATTTCCTAAATTGTGCAAATCAACTGAAGCCAGCAAAGTATTGTCGAGATACAGGTATTCAAAACCATGCGGCGTCATCTCAAAATCCGTCAATGGGTTGTCGGAAAGGATTAAATAACCCATCCCGATATTTGCAGGCAATGAAAAAGAAGCCATTAGGTTGTTGTTGAGATCGGCCTCATAAATATACGGTGTCTGGCTCAGGTCGATTGAAGTAAGCAGGTTATGGCTGCAATCCATCAATTCATATTGGACGGATGCCAATGTCAGGGATGTCAGGTGGTTATTTGAACATGTAAGCCCTGCCATGCTTCCGGCAGGAATATTCGGGTGCGGATGAACAGCAAGATTTGCCAATTGGTTGTCATAACAATGCAGGATGTAGAGATTATCCAACATGCTGACATCTAATGTCGTCAAAGCATTGCCGGAACAATCCAGGTATTTCAAATTCGTAAAATTCTCATGCCCGAAAGGGAAGCGATATTGTAACCGTCCAGCGTTAAATTCTCAACAGCAAGCGCTTCAGAAAGCTGGATTTCCCCATCGTTATTGGTATCTGCATCATGAGCGTCCTGCTCACCGAACGCTACGCAAAGGTAATTGACCAACGCATTTTTAAAATTTGCATCCGGAATCGTGACGATTTGCGCATTGACGGAAAATGAAAACAAGGAAATGCCAACGAGGATGTAGAATTTTTTCATTATCAGTGGTTTAGCTTTTGTAAATATAAATAAAAAGCCTTCTTACGGGAATGGTTTTTAATCTGGAAGGTAACTCCGTTGCGCAACACGCTGAAAATAATTTCAAAACATACCTTTCCATTATCCAAAACAAAAACCGTAAATTTGTCCTTCAAAATTAAAAACAACACCAATAAAATAGTTATGAGTGCATTTGACGTTGTCGTTATAGGTTCTGGTCCCGGCGGTTATGTGGCTGCCATCCGCTCGGCCCAACTGGGTTTTAAAACAGCCATCATTGAAAAATATCCAACACTTGGTGGCACTTGCCTCAACGTGGGCTGTATCCCTTCAAAAGCGCTGCTCGATTCTTCACACCATTACCTCGATGCCATTTCGCATTTCAAGGAACACGGCATCGATATCAGTGGCGAGATTAAAGTCAATATTGAGCAAATGATTGCACGCAAATCATCGGTCGTCGACCAAAACGTTTCGGGTATCAAATACCTGATGGACAAAAACAAAATCACCGTTTTCGAAGGGCTTGGCTCATTTGAAGATGCGACACATATCAAAGTCACCAACGGCAAAAAGTCGGAAATCCTCGAAGCCAAAAATACCATCATCGCGACAGGTTCCAAACCTTCTTCCCTGCCGTTCATCAAAATCGACAAAGAAAGAATCATCACTTCCACCGAAGCGTTAAAACTGACAGAAGTGCCAAAACACCTGATCGTCATTGGTGGCGGCGTCATCGGATTGGAATTGGGACAAGTCTATTTGAGATTAGGCGCACAGGTTTCCGTAGTAGAATATCTGGATCGCATCATTCCTGGAATGGATGCAGGTTTGTCAAAAGAACTGACCAAAGTATTGAAAAAACAAGGCATGAAATTCTATACTTCCCACAAAGTGAAATCAGTGGAAAGAACCAAAAATGCCATTACCGTCCAGGCGGAAAATGCCAAAGGCGAAACCATTACGCTCGAAGGCGATTATTCACTCGTTTCTGTTGGAAGACGTCCATATACCGACGGATTGTCTGCCGAAAAAGCCGGCGTCAAAATCACCGACCGTGGCATGGTGGAAGTCAATGACCATTTGCAAACCAACATCCCGAATATTTATGCCATCGGCGATGTCGTTCGTGGTGCCATGTTGGCGCACAAAGCCGAAGAAGAAGGCGTTATGGTTGCCGAAATCCTTGCGGGGCAAAAACCGCATATCAATTACAACCTGATTCCTGGCGTGGTTTATACCTGGCCGGAGGTCGCGGCTGTCGGCAAAACCGAAGAGCAGCTGAAAGAAGCAGGCGTCGATTATAAAGTCGGCAGTTTCCCGATGAAAGCGCTCGGCCGTTCGCGTGCCAGCGGCGATACCGACGGATTCGTAAAAATCCTTGCCGATGCCAAAACCGACGAAGTGTTGGGAATCCATATGATTGGCGCACGTACCGCAGATTTGATCGCTGAAGCCGTGACCGCAATGGAATTCCGCGCTTCCGCCGAAGACATCGCAAGAATGTCGCACGCGCACCCGACTTATGCTGAAGCGGTTAAGGAAGCGGCGCTCGATGCAACTGACAAACGTTCGATCCATATGTAGGATTAGGAGCTATTTCCTGCTTTACGTTGCAATCTTTTTTCGGCGAAAAGCCTCAAAAGGATTTTCACTGCAATCAGGGCTAGGACCATAAATTATAAACAAAAACCCGTTCCAAGAGCGGGTTTTTTATACAAATCATTTGAGGACAAAACATACCATCACGATTGAAAACATTGAAATGTTCAAGCCACAACTGCTGGCCTGGGCACAACAATTCCGTGAAATCGTGTTTCTCGACAGCAATGATTACCCACAGCAATACGGCAGTTACGATTGCGTGTTGGCCGTTGACGCGTTCACTTCGATCAAAACCGATGTCGATAATGCGTTTGAAAACCTGAAGGAATACCAGCAAACCACGAAAGATTGGCTGTTCGGGTATCTTTCATACGATTTAAAAAACGACACCGAGGATTTGCAATCGCAAAATTTCGACGGCCTGAATTTTCCGGATTTGTATTTTTTCCAGCCTAAAAAATTATTCTTATTGAAAGACAGCCAACTCGAAATCCAATACCTCAAAATGTGCGATGATGAGATCAATCATGATTTGGAGGAAATCCAAAATCTGAAATCTGACCCGGGCGCTGGCGAACAGGCGAAGCAAATCAGCAATCTGAATTCTGTCATCCACATCCAACAGCGCATTTCCAAACCCGAATATCTTTCAAAAGTCGGAACGATGCTCAACCACATCCATCGCGGCGACATTTACGAAGCCAATTTCTGCATGGAATTTTACGCCGAAAACGCCGAAATCAGCCCGTTTGAAACCTTTGAAAAACTGAATGCGATTTCACGGCCGCCATTTGCAGCTTTCTTCAAAAACCACAGGCAATTCCTGATGTCGGCTTCGCCCGAACGGTATTTGCGCAAAGAAGGAAGCAAAATCATTTCGCAACCGATAAAAGGCACCGCGAAACGCAGCAACGACAATATTGAAGACGACCAAATCAGATCTGAATTGCAATCGAGCGAAAAAGAGCGTTCGGAAAACATCATGATCGTTGACCTCGTGCGCAACGATTTGTCGAAGACCGCCGAAAAAGATTCTGTAAATGTCGAAGAATTGTGCGGCATTTATACGTTCAGGCAAGTGCACCATCTGATTTCGACAGTCGTTTCAGAATCGGAAAAACCACCGGTCGAAGTCATCAAAACCACATTCCCGATGGGCAGCATGACCGGTGCGCCCAAGATTTCGGCGATGAACATCATCGAAAAACTCGAAGAAACAAAACGCGGTTTGTACAGCGGCGCCATTGGCTATTTCACGCCCGAAGGCGATTTTGATTTTAATGTCGTCATCCGCAGCATTTTGTACAATTCTGATAACCGATACATCTCGTTTTCTGTTGGCAGCGCGATCATTTCGCAATCGCAGCCAGAAATGGAATATGCCGAATGTTTGCTGAAAGCCAATGCGATGCGCGAAGTTTTGTCTGATAATCAGCCAAATTGATTATCTTTAGACGTCAAAAACCATTTTTATGGGAAAACAATCCTTTACGAATCATATCCGATATTATACGCCGCATCATTTTGTGTTTTACCCGATTATGGTATTGGTCATTAGCGTCAGCTTGTATCGTACCTATTTTGCGCAGACTTCAGACGACCAGCTTTTATGGGCAGTGATCAGTATTATTGCCATAGCCGTTGCGTATCTTTCCTATATGGTGCGCCAACATTACGCTTTGACTTTGCAGGACAGGATTATACGACTCGAATTGCGATACCGTTATTTTTCATTGACCGGGAAAAAGTTTGAGCCGATTGAATTGCAGTTGCGCGACAGCCAGTTGTTTGCTTTGCGGTTTTGCCCGGATTCAGAATTTGAAGCGCTTGTGGAAAGGATATTGGCAGAAAACCTGTCGGAAAAAAAAATCAAGAAAGCGATTATGAACTGGAAAGGCGATTTCCACAGGGTATAACCAAAAATTATGGGGCGCAACAACGAAAGGAACATCAAAAAACACAACGACAAATTGCATAAGGCGCAAAACAAAGTCAAGGAAGCCGAAATAGCCCGGAAAGAAAAATTGAGCGCCATCATTAAAAAATTCAATTCAGGGAACGATTCAAAATAAGTATTATGGAAGCCGATAAATTCAGTGAACTCAAAATTGAAGTACAGGAAATCATAGACATGATTGCCGCCAAACAATTCCAGAATGCAATTATCAAACTGACCGAAGCCAGCGACCTGCTTGACGACCTGCTCGATGTTTCAGCAGATGACGACGACCTGATTGAAATCAGTAAATACCAGGTATTGCTCAATCATCTGCAGCAGAAAATCCACTCTTCTTCTTAATTTAAAAAAACTTTTTTGGCAAAGTTGAGATTATTTATTATAAATAAGCGAACGTTCATTTATTATTTTTATATTCGCAAAAAATAATACGATGCGGACAAGAAATGCGGATAAGGAAAAATTAGTGATTGAGAAAGCCATCGAACTTATAGTGCAAGATGGTTTCCAGGGTTTTAGCATGAACAAGCTTGCAAAATCCTGTGGTGTTTCGGTCGCCACACTTTATATTTATTACGAAGACAAGGACGATTTAATCCGGAAAATCGGGACAGAAATCGGGCGCAATTTCTTCGCAACCACACTCAAGGACTTCTCCCCCGACATGTCTTTCGCCGAAGGATTGAAAAAACAATGGGAAAACCGGGCCGCCTTTGCAATCAAATATCCGAATGAAGTCGCTTGTTTTGAAATCATCCGCCATTCACCGCATGGCGAGCAAACACTAAACGACGCACTGGTTGGTTTTAAAGACCAGATGGGACAGTTTTTCAACAACGCCGTCAAAAACAACGAACTCATTCCGCTGCCTATCGAAGTGTTCTGGAGCGTTGCCTACGGGCCGCTTTATTCGTTGCTGCGTTTTCACAGCGAGGGCAAAAGCATGGGCGGAAAACCGTTTAAATTTACAGATGCCATGATGGATGAGACTTTCCAGTTGGTCATCAAAGCATTAAAACCATAACTCACTCTCATGGAAAACCAGGACCACATTTTAATTTTCCGGACCAATATAACAGCGCTTTGCAAGAATTGCGAAATGCATAAAACGCTGCAAAGCCACACTGGAATACAGCAATGGAATATCGATCATGAAGATGTCGATTGCGTACTGCGTATCGTTTCAGATTCATTGTCGCCACAAAATATCATTACCATTATCAACCGGTACGGGTTCGATTGCAGTGAACTCGAATAAACAACAAATCACTCAACATGGAAAAAGAAAAATTAATCATCCCGCCATTTACGCCACACCAGAAATTCATCATCGCCATTCTGGCTTTGCTCCAGTTTACAGTCATTCTCGATTTCATGGTCATTTCTCCATTGGGTGACATCCTGATGAAAACCTTAAATATGTCGACTGCCAATTTTGGATTTACCGTTTCCGCTTATGCATTTAGCGCCGGGATTTCGGGGTTGCTGGCTGCAGGTTTTGCCGATAAATTTGACCGCAAAAAACTCCTGATCTTTTTTTACACCGGATTTATTGCCGGGACAGTGTTTTGCGCATTGTCCAACAGTTATTATATGCTGCTTTCCGCGAGGATTATCACTGGGTTTTTTGGCGGCGTCATCGGATCAGTGTCATTGGCAATCGTGACCGATTTATTTGTCATCCATCAACGAGGCCGCGTCATGGGTTTTATCCAGATGGCATTTGCGGCGAGCCAGATTCTCGGCATTCCAATCGGGTTGTATTTTGCGAATCTTTGGGGTTGGCATTCCGCTTTCCTGATGATTGTTGGCCTGGCCAGTGTCATCCTGATTTTATTTCTGATTTATATGCAGCCGGTGGACAAGCACCTCGAGTTGCAATCGGATAAAAACGCGTTCCTGCATTTGTGGCACACGCTGGGCAATAAAAATTACCAGGTCGGGTTTTTGGCCATTGCCTTTTTATCGGTCGGTGGCTTTGCGATGCAGCCTTTTGGAAGCGCATTTTTGGTAAACAACATCCATATCAGCCAGCTGCAATTGCCGATGGTATTTTTCTTCACCGGGCTTTCGGTGCTGATTATTATGCCGATTGTTGGAAAATTGAGCGACCGCATCGACAAATTCAAACTTTACACTGCCGGTTCGGTTTTGTCGATTATCATGATCATCATTTATACGAACCTTGGCCCGATTCCGCTTTGGGAAGTCGTGGCGCTTACCATGATAATGTTTATGGGAATTATGAGCCGCATGATTCCGTCAACAACGCTTAATACCGGCGTTCCTGAGATGAAAGACCGTGGCGCTTATATGGCAATTACATCATCGATGCAACAGATTGCGGGCGGATTTGCTGCTATTGGCGCCGGATTTATCGTGCATCAGCAGACCAAAACCAGTCCGCTTGAAAACTATAATGTACTGGGTTATGTCATCAGCGTGGTGACGCTCATTTCAATATTCCTGATTTATCGCGTGCATAAAATGGTTCAGCGGAACATCAATACCATAAAAATTCCTGCAGAAAAATAAATTTTAACAGATGCCGACGCATTGGAAATAAAACAGATAAAAAACATACATTTGTATGGCAATTAACCAAAAACCCAATGCGCTTTGCAATCCTGATACTGATTTATCTGTATACTGGCTGTGCCGGTATTGCGTGGGCGCAGCAAAAGCCGAAACCTGATGCTTTGCTGCTCAAGGCATACGAATTGGTATACAACAGCCCTGACCAGGCGATAAAAGTTGGCGAACATCTTCTCAAAAATTCAGATTCAGATACCAAAAGAGCTGCGGCTACAATGCTCATCGCGGAAAGTTATCTTTCAAAAGGCGATTACAACCGTGCACTCGATTTTGCTTTTCGCGCCGGCAATTATGCCAAATCTACAGAGGAAAAAGCGCTACAGGTAAAAATACTGGTATTCAAATCGGGAATTTTCCGCACCCTATTATTAGAAGGACAGGCGCGGCATTATTTGGCGGAAGCCGATGCAATAAACAATGAGCTGACGCAAAACGACCAATTTTGGGCGAAAGGACATTTGCTTCAGGATGCCGCGGCCGTATACATCCGCGACAAAAAACCTGAAAAATCGTTGCAATTGCTCAAAGAAGCACAGGCGGATTTTGTAAAATCGGCGACACGCGAGCACAATGACCTTATTAACAGTATTGCGGTTGATAAAGGAAAAGCTTATATCTGCTTGTCCAAACCTGATTCGGCTGCCTATTTTTTCAGCAAGGCACTTTCATATTACCAAAATGAAAATACCAGGAATCTTTTGGGACAAGCCACAGTGCTGAATGAGTTTGGCAAGATTTATTTCCAGCAAAAACAACATTCGCGTGCTGTTGACACTTTATTTTCTGCACTTAAAATAGCGGAAAAACTGCACAACATTCCTTTGCTGACTGCCATTAATAAACAACTCGCCATCAATTTTGTCGCGCTCAACGACCGCAGCAGCTATAGCCAATACAACCGGAAATTCATGGCACTGAGCAACGATCTCGAGACTTTGGAAACAGAATCGACGAATACGGCTTTCAACGGCATCAGCAAAGAACAGGAATACAACGCTGCGGTGGAAGAAAAAAAATATGCTGTTGGCTTTTACGTCGCGGTTATTGTGTTTTCGATATTCATGACCTTGGCAATTATTTTATTTTTTAGAAACAGGGCGCGGCAAAAACGCTATATCGAAATCGCGGCCTATCTCGAATTGAGTAAAAATGCAATTGCGCCAATCAAAAAAGAGCCGGCAAAAAGCCTGATCATCCCTGCGGAAACCGAACAGGCATTGTTGGCAAAACTCAAAAAATTCGAATCCTCTACGCGATTCACCAATAAGGAAATGTCGCTGGCCATGCTGTCGTCGCAACTCGAGACGAATACGAAATACCTGTCGGAAATCATCAATAGACATCATCACGACAATTTCAATACCTATATCAATAAGCTGCGTATCGGTTACATCATCGAAAAAATGAAAACCGACCCGACATATCTGAATTATAAAATCAGTTACCTGGCCGAAGAAAGCGGGTTTTCATCCCATTCGAGTTTTGCGACCATTTTTAAATCCATTACCGGAATTGCGCCGACAACGTTTATTGATTTCCTGAAAGAAGATATGAAAACCAAAAAAAAGCTGGTATGATGGCAAAACGAATTGGACATATCATCATGTTATTTTTTGCCTTGAGCGCGGCTTTTTTGCATGCGCAGGACAAGAAAAAAATCAATCAGCTTGTAAAAAGCGGGACACTTGAGATTTATGAAAATCCGGACAAGGCCATCAAAATCGGGAATCAGGCGATAGCGCTTGCAGGCAACGACAAAGACCTGATGATTAAAGGGCTGATGTTGATTGCCGATGCATATTCTTCGAAACGCGATTATGAAAAATCATTGGAATATGTGATCCGGGCAAAAGACCTTTCGACAAAAATCGACAGGCAGACCGTCCAGATCATGCTGCTCACCAAAGCGGCGATCATTTGCCAACAGCTCAAGATTTACGACAAGGCGCTGCAATACCTTGATGAATCCGACAAATTGGGCGCAGTTTATCCCATCCGGGATTCCGTCCGGTTTAATATGGGGAATAACTTCATCATCCGTGGGTTTATTTATAAGGAACAGCTCAACTGCGATATTGCCATCAGCTATTTTAAAGATGGCATGAATGAATACAGGCAAGTCACCAGTCCGCTCGTGAATGCCAATATGAGCATCGTCACTTACAATATCGGGAATTGCCTTATTTTGCTTTCTGACAATGCGGCGGCAAAAAAAAGTTATATGGAATCGATTGCCTATGCCGAAAAAGTCGATGCCAAAAGCCTGAAGGCGTTTGCACAAAAAGGTTTGGCTGAAGTCTATACGCTCGAAGGAAAATATGATGACGCGATAAAAGTGCTGCTGGAAGCGATGAAATCTTCAAGTACTGTTGGCGATCTTGTCCTGAACCAAGGCATTTACAAAGGACTTTCAGAAAATTACTTAGCGGTAAACGATTGGGGCAATTACCGCAAATTCCACCAGCAATATTTAGATACGCAACTCAAAACCACAACCTCTGAAAGAAAGTCAGTCAGCGATTCCCTCAATGAATCGTCGGGAATCCAAAACCAAAAACTGGCACAATCAAAATCCTGGTATACCTGCGGGATGTTAGTGTTTGCCGCATTGAGTTTATTGGCGATAACCTTCATCATCCGCGACCGGCGAAAATCCAAAAAAAGGCTGTTTGAACTGCGCGAAAAAATCAAAAAACTCCAGATTAATTAACGGAAAAACCTATTTGGATTACATCCGATACCGTTTAGCAATTCTTTTATTTCCAATGTCTTAAATTCTATTTTGCCTTTCAAATTTCATGAAATAGGAAAGACATGCCCTTTTTATATCCTGAGACTACCATTACTTTCGCCTCAACCAAAATATTAAGGAGTAAACACAAACAACTACAAACCAACTACAACTAACTCCTGAAAAACCATCAATGAAAGTTGGTGGTTTTTACCAACAAGCCACTGGCGGTTTTTTGGGTCTCCGTAAGTGAAGAAGCCTGCCAATTCTTTAAAAAAAAGAAGAGGCAGGCTTATTTTTTCAGTAAAGAATTTATTTTTCAAGTATATTTTTGAGGTTGTGAAGGCTTTCGTCCATGTCTTTTCCTAGCATTCCGTCAATCATTAAGTTCATGAGGTTCATTGGGTATTTGTTTTTTCCGTTAAATCCCCAGATGACTTTCGTGCTGCTTCCTGAAGGTTCTGTAATCATATACGAATGCCCGGTATTTTTAAATGGCCTTTCAAAGCGGAGTTCCATGCCAATGCGGTCATTTTCGGCCATACGGACAATTTCCTGTGCGCCTGCACCCGTGTTTTTCCGGTCACTGTCCCAGGTATAAATAAACCCGACTTCGCCGTCGTTTCCTGTTTCAGTGGTTTTTTTATTCGGATCGGACATATTCCATTTGCTGTAATAGTTCTGGTTTTTGATGTATTTCACGTAATTGAAAACAGTTTCAACAGGCTTGTCGATGACAATGCTGCGCTGCACGTTGTATTGCTTTTTTACAAACAAAGCGATGACAAAAGGAATACAGATGATCGCTAGGATAATAATTAGGGTGGTCATTTTAATATATTTTAAAGGTTATCATTCGTTTCCATAAAATTAACTCAAAAAAATTGCCCAACAAAATACCTTTCATAATTTTACAACCCGCGCATTTTTCGTATATTGGATTAATAAAGCATCCAGGAAATGGAAATTATTGAGAATTTTCAAAAAGACATCGACGACATCCAGCAAATTCCCATTGTCAAGAACATACTGGACGTGGTCTGCCAAACTACAGGGATGGGATTTGCGGCGATTGCCCGCGTGACGGAAGACCGATGGATTACCTGCAGTTCCCGAGACGATTTGGGTTTTGGCCTTAAACCCGGCGATGAATTACAGATAAAAACCACGATATGTGATGAGATAAGGCAGAGTAAAAAAGCCGTTGTCATTGATCATGTCGATAAAGATCCGCAATTTTCCAAGCATCATACACCTGAACTGTATGGGTTCCAGAGTTATATCTCAGTGCCAATCATACGCAAAGACGGCAGTTTTTTTGGAACACTTTGTTCGATCGACCCGAAGCCGCATATTCTGAATATTCCTGCTGTCATCGGAATGTACAATCTTTTTGCAGAACTTATCGCTTTCCACCTCGACGCCATTGACAGGTTAAACAATAGTGAATCGACACTTTTAACCGAGCGCGAATCCCAAAAAGCATTTACGGAAGCGCTGGAGAAACAGGTCAACGACCGAACCATGGAGCTTAAACAATCGCAGGCTTTTTTACAATCCGTTCTCAATTCGACGCATTATGGCATCGCAAGTTACCAGGCCATCAGAAATGACAAGAATAATATTGTAGATTTTTTGATTACCTACAGCAATGCGGAAGTCCCAAATAATTTCGGGATGACGCCGGAAGATGTCATCGGCAAAACCTGCAGCGAAGTTTATCCGGGTATTTTTGAAAATGGCGTGTTTGAAAAAATGGTACACGCCATGAAAACCGGAAACCGTGAAAAATATGAGATTTTTGTAAAACACAATCATGATTTTTTCTGGCTTGACGCCGCAGTGGAAAAAGTAGGCGATTTTGTCACGATTACCTCAAAAAACATCACCGCAGAAAAAAATGCCGCGCTGCTCCTCGAGGAAATCAATGCCGAACTCGCCCGCAACAATAAGGAACTGGAATCTTTCAATTACATTGCTTCACACGATTTGCAGGAACCGCTTAGGAAAATACAGCTTTTTTACAGCCGGATTGTAGAGAAAGACAAGGATAGCCTTTCGGAAACTTCGCTGGCACATTTTGACAGCATCTATAACGCCGCAGAACGCATGCAGAAACTCATCCAGGCATTGCTGAGCTATTCCACGGCCAATACGACCGGGCTCGTATTTGAAAAAACCGACCTGAACAAGTTGCTTGAGGATGTCAAAAGTGACCTCGAAGATGTCATTGTCGCCAAAAATGCGACTATTGAATCTGAAGTGCTGCCAAAATTATCTGTCATTCCGTTTCAGTTTCAGCAATTGTTGGCCAACCTGATTTCAAACGGTATCAAATACAGCAAAAAAGACGTTGCGCCAATCATAAAAATCACGGCTGAAACCGTTGAGGAAGGCAAAGGGAAAAATTATCTCAAAATCAACATCGCCGACAATGGCATTGGTTTCGAACAGCAATATGAACACAAAATTTTTGAATTGTTCCAAAGGCTGCATGGAAAAGCGGAATTTGTCGGCACGGGAATCGGCCTGGCCATCTGCAAAAAAATAATCGACAACCATAAAGGATTTATAAAAGTTAAAGGAGAACCGGGGATTGGGTCCGTTTTCTCCATTTACATTCCGCTGAAAAAATAATCGGGAAGATTCTTTTAAATTACTTAAATTACCAACATAACATTGCACATTAATTAAGAATTGCTAATTTTATAAAACCAAATTACAGAACAAAAACAAAAGATGAACACCAATAAAGCGACAATAGAAGTCTTACTCGTCGATGACGATTCCGATGACCGCAATACTTTTAAGGATGCGCTTGGCGAACTGAAAATCAACACCAACCTGACACTTCTTGAAGACGGGCGAAATTTGCTTGAATATTTGCAAAACCCTGACAACAAACGCCCTGACATATTATTTTTGGATTTAAACATGCCCTATAAAACTGGCGTGGAATGCCTGATCGAAATTCGGGAATACGCTGAATTTAACGATTTGTCAGTAGCGATTTATTCGACTTCTTCTACAGATAAAGACATTGAGGAAACGTTTATCAATGGCGCGAACATCTACATCAAGAAACCGAATAATTTTGCGAAATTGAAAAAAGTACTCGGCGATGTCGTGAATATGAACTTCCAATTCCACAATTCGGGACTGAATAAGGAAACATTCCTGCTCAATATCTGAGTAAAAGCTTACAATATTGTTGAATCATTTTCAAAATGTTAAATCCGGTCATTTCAGCCGGATTTTTTTTGTAAATTTATGAGAAACATAAATTTCATTCCATGCCACAAAGATACGACGTCATTATCATCGGCGGAAGCAGCGCAGGATTGTCTGCCGCCATGACATTAGGCCGCTCGCTAAGAAAAGTCCTGGTCATAGACAGCAACGAACCCTGCAACATACAAACACCTCGTTCCCATAATTTTATCACGCAAGACGGAAAAGCGCCTGCTGAAATTGCGGCATTTATAAAACAGGAAGTCCTGAAATACCCAACGATTACTTTCATCGCAGACAAAGCCATCAATGCCATAGCCGAAGAAAACGGTTTTACGGTAGAAACGAAAACCGAAAAATTCCAAACTGAGAATATCCTCTTGGCTACAGGCTTGACCGACATGATGCCGGATATTCCCGGCTTTGCCGAATGTTGGGGCATTTCCATCCTGCATTGCCCTTATTGCCATGGTTATGAAGTCAGAGGTCAGGAAACAGCAATCTTAGCCAATGGCGAAGCGGCTTATCACCTTGGCATCCTGATCAATCATTGGACACAGAAAATCACAGCGCTTACAAATGGGATTTCCGAATTGCGGAATGAGGAAGCGGAAAAATTGTCGGCATTGAACATCAACGTCATCGAAAATGAAATTGAAGCGTTTGTGCATACCGATGGACAGCTTGAGAAAGTCAAATTCAAAGACGGCACTTATTTTCCGATAAAGGTTATGTATGCGTCCATTCCGTTTCGCCAGCAAAGCGACTTGGCGGAAAAACTGGGCTGCAAATTCAATGCACACGGCCATATCGACATTGATGCCGAACAGCGTACCAGCATTACAGGCGTATATGCAGCCGGCGACAATACCGCGCAGCACAGGGCGATTTCTGTCGCTGCAGCATCGGGCACAAGAGCCGGATTTGCGATCAATGCAGAAATGATATTAAAATGAAAATGCCTTTCGGCTTTTGGGCAAAAAGGCATTCTTAGCGATTTCAAAGACTGATTAGTGTTTAATCATATCCTCAGACACATATTTAATTTTCCATAAAACGATTTTCGCCTGTATGGCCAATTTCGAAAATATGATTTTTAAGGGTTGCGTAAAGTTTTTCATGGCAATGCTTTTGCATAAGGTTTAAAACCAGTGTACTATACAAAGTTGCATCAACTGAATAAAAAAAGTGTTATACCTTTTTGCAACAGATTTGCATAATTTCCATTATCGGTTCAATACTTTTTCATAAGCCGAAATCCATTGGTTTACTGTCATTTTTGAGGCAAGCTGTCCAATCAAGTCATACGGAATATCGTCGGTTTTCTTAAACCGGATACAGGATTTCCCCATATCGAGTTTGTATTTTGCGTATTTCGGATATTCGTTGACAAACCAATTGAACAAGTTCTTGTCGGCATAAATTCCCATATGGTACAATGCCACAAAATTCTTCTGCGAAGCAATGCCCATCAACCCTAAAGGCAATTTAGGATCACAATGATAGCCTGGCGGATAAAGCGAATGCGGCACAATATAATACAACATTCCGTAAGCCATGACTTCTTTGAATCCTTCGGGAAGATGATCGGTAATGGTTGTCCGCAATGCATTCATGGCTTCCTTCCTTTCTTCGGGAAGCGCATCCATATATTCCTGCGGTGTTTTGGCCAATGATTGCATAGCGGATATTTAAGGCATAAAAATAGCGTTTTTTTGGTTGTTAAACATATCAGTATACGAGGTTAAAGATTGGTTAATCTGTGTAAATACAACTCCTGCGCGATTAAAAACCACTAACTTTAAGTAATTAAATCAAGGATTATGAAAAAGATATTTTTAGCCGTCGGTGCATTTTTAGCCTTTACGGCTGCAGCTTCGGCACAAGTAGAGAAAACTGATACACAACAAGAAGACGTCCAGGACAAAATCCAGCAAGAACCGCCAAGAGAAACCGAAAAGGCTGTTGAACGCGCTGCCGATGTCGATGCCAAAAACCGTAAGAATGTCCGTGCAGCCGACGAAAAACTGAAAAAAGAAAAAGAAAAATCCACAGGCAAGGAAAGTAAAAATCCGGCTGAGGCAACTCCTCTCGCCACGCCAGTGCAGCCTGAGCCTCCGAAACAAAAGAATTAATTTTCTCAATTGATTGGAAAAACCTCATTTTTAAATGGGGTTTTTCTTTGGAACGAATCTAAAATTGAGTTAATTTTATTCATCTTAAAAACCAAACCGAATTCCATGAAAAAAATATTTACTGCAGCTGTCATTGTGATGATGGCATTACAAACAAACGCCCAATTAAAATCGGTCGCCTATAAAGAAGGTGGGCAAAATCTCAATGGGTATTCCATTTCTCCAAAAAATGGGTCTTCCACAAAACCCGGAATCCTGATTCTCCCTGCGTGGAAAGGCATTGACCAACATTCGAAAGATGTTGCCCAACAACTTTCAGATTTGGGTTATTATGCATTTATCGCCGATATTTATGGGGAAGGGAACTATCCGAAAGACAATGCCGAAGCGGGAAAACAAGCGGGATTTTACAAAAAAAATTATGAGAATTACCAAAAACGCATTCAGGCGGCGCTCGACCAACTCATAAAATCCGGTGCGAAACCTGATAATATTGTGGCTATCGGTTATTGCTTTGGTGGAACCGGCGTTTTGGAAGCCGTAAGAACAGGAATGTCTGTAAAAGGTATCGTCTCTTTTCATGGCGGACTCGGAAAGGACGCTTCAAGGCCGGCAACACCGATTAATGCCAAAGTATTGGTTTGCCATGGTGCCGACGATCCAAATGTACCAAAAGACGATATTAGTGCTTTCCAGCAGGAAATGAGGGACAGCAAAGCTGATTGGCAGATGATTTATTATGCCAATGCCGTTCATGCATTTACCGATCCCGCAGCTGGAAATGACAATTCAAAAGGCGCTGCTTACAATGAAAAAGCCGACAAGCGTTCTTGGCAGCATATGTTGGACTTCCTGAAAGAAACACTGAAATAATTTCAGAAATAAATTTTAAAAGCAATATGATTTCCGTTTTTTCATTAGTTTTAACATCTTAAGGCTGATAAAACAAATCCGGATTCCATATTGCTTTTTTATGTCAAAAGAAAACCTCAGAAAAGACAAGACCTGCCTGAATTGCAACCATGTCGTCGAAAAAAGATTCTGTGCCAATTGCGGCCAGGAAAACATCCAACCCAGAAAGACTTTCCACCATTTATTTACGCATTTTGCAGAAGACCTTGTACATTATGACGGGGCATTTTGGAAAACCGTAAAGGCATTGCTTTTTAAGCCGGCGGTGTTGACCAAAGAATACCTGTCGGGTAAAAGGAAAACGTATGTTCCACCGGTGAAACTCTATATTTTCATCAACTTTTTGGCGTTCTTTCTGTTAAGTGTGCTGCCGACAAATTCTGATGAAGAAGTCGAACAAAACAATAAAAACCCTAAACAACAAGAGGTTGTAAGAGATACCATCAGCAGAAATCCAAATATCATCATCACCAAACCTAAAAATAATGACAACCTGTATTTTAGCGATTTTAAAACGGTCCGTGAGCTTGATTCAGTAGAAAATTCAAAACCCGAAAATAAAAAGATGCCTCGCCTGATCTATTGGCTTGAACGAAAATTAACCGAAGTCAGCGAAAAAACACCGCCCGACGAAATGAGGGAAAAATTCGCAGAATCATTCCAGCACAATTTGCCAAAAGTCCTCTTTCTCTATATGCCTTTCTTTGCCTTTGTACTGTGGCTTTTCCATGGCAAAAAACGCTGGTATTACTTTGACCACGGCATTTTTACGCTGCATTATTTCTCATTTTTGTTGCTGACATTTTCCGTGATTCTCATTTTATACAGCATTGTGAGTTATTGTGGTGAGACAGCCAACAATGTGTTCCTCTTAATAACATTCACCGCCTTTCCGTTATGGTGGTTTTTCTATTTTTTCCGTTCGCACAGGCGATTTTATGGAGAAAGCAAATTGGTCTCAAGATTAAAGAGCTGCGGACTTTTCATCATCAACTTTTTCATGATCATCTTTTTCATGCTTGGCGCGATGTTGTATACCGCACTGAATATCCATTAAATACTTTTCATCCATAAACGGCGTTAATTAAAAAACAAATTCATGAAAATAATCATTCTATGCGGCTTGGCGCTGACCATTGCTTCGATAAATTGTTCCGGCCAAAAAGCGAAACCCAAAAATGACAATCCGCAAAAATACATGAATACCATTACCGCGGCAGAATTGAAAAAACACCTGTTTATTGTCGCTTCCGACGAAATGGAAGGCCGTGACACCGGTTCCAAAGGACAGAAAAAAGCCGGCGAATACCTGATCAACCAATACAAATCGGATAACATCCCATTCCCGAAAGGCGCAGTCGATTATTACCAGCACATTCCCGCTGCTTTCCTCAACGCCAAACGCAATGAAGGCCTGCCCGATTCAGAAAATATCTGGGCATTTGTCGAAGGTTCGGAAAAACCCGATGAGATTGTCGTAGTTTCGGCGCATTACGACCATGTTGGGATTAAAAACGGTGAAGTTTACAATGGCGCAGACGATGATGGTTCCGGTACCGTAGCGCTGCTGGAAATCGCTCAGGCGTTCGAACAGGCGAAAAAAGACGGGCACGGGCCAAAACGTTCGATTCTTTTTCTGCATGTTACAGGTGAAGAACACGGTTTGCATGGGTCGCGTTTTTATTCTGAAAACCCTTTGTTCCCCTTGAAAAATACGATTGCAGATATCAACATCGATATGATTGGCCGCAGGGATGAAGCGCATCCTGACACCAATAATTATGTGTATGTCATCGGCGCTGACCGCCTTTCGAGCGATTTGCAGAACATTGTTGTCGATGCCAATAAACAACTTAACCTCGACCTGGATTACAAATACAATGATCTGAACGACCCGCAAAAATTCTATTACCGTTCCGACCATTACAACTTTGCTAAAAACGGGATTCCGGCAGTATTCTTATTCAATGGGACACATGCCGATTACCATAAAGCGACCGATGAGCCGGACAAGATAGAATATGATGCGTTGGAGAAAAGGGCGAAACTTGCGTTTTGCATCGCCTGGGAATTGGCCAACCGGGAAAACCGTCCGGTTGTAGACAAGGATGGGAAATAACATAAAAAAAAGCTCCAAATTCGGAGCTTTTTTTTAGTTTGATGCGGAAGGATCGTGCCCTGCCCGTTTGGTATCGACGATTTCGGTATGGATGCCTTCGCGTTCCGAAATGGCTTCATAATCCGAATAATTATTCGTGACACAATATACTTTTACGGTATTCAGCCCGGCGTGGATAATTCCGTACAGCCTGATGCTTGCGGGAAGCGTTTTTATAAACGATGACAATTCTGCTTGGTTTTGGTAGTAGCTTTCATTTTTTATGGTGATGACAAAAAGAAAGTCTTTTTCTGTAGTGATTGTTGCATTCATGATGATTTAGTGTGTTGGATTTGGCGATTTCCCCCTAGTGATTTTAGGAAAAAACGGGAAAACGCAAAAAAATATTTTTTACAATGGGATTTTACTGGTCAATTTCGTTTTTGACGATTTGGATTTTCCCGGTTTCGACCGTATCAGTAGTATCCTTAATCAGCAGCACGCCGAAAACATTGACCGGAATATCGATTCCTTCGGGCGAGTTTTTGATTTCCTCGACAATGTGTTCATAATTCTGCGGATTGAGTACGATCGAATCGCCGCGGTTGACTTTGTGTTCAAAAATATAATCCCGGATGGATTGGAAGGTAATTTTGCTTCCTATGAATTGGAGTTGTGACATGGCTTCTTTTTTTATTAAATTTAAAGAAACTATGGCGGAAACACAGGTTAATTGGGATTTTATTAAGTTTCGTTTGAATTGTCTTACGAAATGGGTAAAAATAAAAAAAGCCTCGGCACGAGCGCAGCGAACTGCGGGTACCGTTCAGAAAACAATAAAAAAAGCCCCGAATTTCTCCGAAGCTTTACAATTTTGGGTGGATGACCGGGTTCGAACCGGCGACCCTCGGCACCACAAACCGATGCTCTAACCAGCTGAGCTACAACCACCGTCTGTTTTGTGAGCGCAAATATATTGCAAATGTTTTCTTTGGCAAAGGAAAAACTGCAAAAAATTATATCAAATCGCTTAAACTATTGACCGCCAAATATCTTTCCACCGTAAATCCTTCCCCGAAATCTTTGCCGATCAGCCTGCCCAAATCCTGGGCGCGGTAATGCAGGCTGTCAAGGAAATTTTTGGTTGCGATCGGCGTGACAGGTTCTTTGGTATCCGGATTGTAAAATTGGGAGGAATAGGCCAAAATCGCTTCTTTTTTAATAGACTCAAATCCGGTGATGTCGACCACAAAATCCGGCTCCAGGTTTTTCCACTGGATGAAATGATAAACCAGTTTTGGGCGCCACGCTTCCTGCTTTTCACTATTGACTTCCGTTTCAATCCTTCTCAAACCCGAAAGAAAACAAGCGTCAGAAACAAGCTTACTGCCTTTTCCATGGTCGATATGCCTGTCGTCAACCGCATTGCAGATGACAATTTCAGGCTGATACTTCCTCAATATTTTGATGACCGCCATTTGGTGTTCCTCGTCATTGACAAAAAAACCATCGCGCATGTTCAGGTTTTCACGAATCGAAACGCCCAATATTTTCGCCGCCGCCGCGGCTTCCCTATCGCGGATTTCAGCCGAGCCGCGCGTTCCGAGTTCGCCGTGCGTCAAATCGACAATGCCGACTTTCTTCCCAAGTGAAATTTCCTTTGCAATCGTGCCGCCGCAACCGAGTTCGACATCGTCGGGATGCGCGCCAAATGCCAATATGTCTAATTTGCTCATAATATGATTTTTTTCATGGTCATCGATTTATTGACCGTTTCCAAGTATTCCTTTTTCGGATTGCTGTCTTTCGTAATCCCGCAACCCATATACAAATGGGCAGAGTCGGCTTTCACTTGCATGCACCGCAAATTTACGTACAAATCCGTTCCCGTTTTGCCATTTTCAAAATCGTGGTTCAATTCGCCGAGAAATCCACTATAATATTCGCGGTCATAGCCTTCATTCGCAAGAATGAATGCCTTGGCTTCCGCTTTCGGAAAACCACAAACTGCGGGCGTCGGATGGAGAATTTCAACCACCTGCTTGAGATTGGCATCGTCATTCATTATGCCTTCAATATCGGTTTTGAGGTGCAGAAGGTTTCCGGCTTTCGCTGTATACGGTTTTGAAACCGTGACTTCCGAAACGGCATCTTCAAGATTCTCGATGATAAAATCGGTCACGAAACGCTGTTCTGTTCTTTCCTTTTGTTGCCATTCGACATCGTCCATGCCTTCAAATTTTTGCGTACCGGCCAAAGCCATTGTATAAAATTTATTGCTTTCCGATTTCAGCAAACGTTCGGGCGTTGCGCCAAGCCACAAACCGATTTCAGGATGGAACCAGCAATAGCGGAATGCGGTTGGATAAGTGTAAAGCAATTTTTCAAAAAGCAAAAGGAAATCCGCATTTTCAAGCGCAATGATTTCTTTTCGCGACAGCACTACTTTTCCAAATTGCCCGGAATTAATCGCGTCAATGCCTTTTTGTACGAGATTTTTAAAATTTGTTTCTCCTGTTTGGTTTGTTGTCAATTCAGGAATTACTGCATAATTTTCACTGGCAACAAAATCGGCAGTTTTGATTTCCGATTCATTCTCAGGAATGAGGATGTATTTTGTCCCGTTAAAAGGCGCAAACACAAACCCGGTTTCTGTGAAATGTTCCGCCAAATAAATTTTGGCGTTCTTTTGAAAATAAGCATTTAATCTATTTTGCCCAGGTTTGCTGTAAATGACAAATGGCAATCGCTGGGAAAATTGGACTTTTGTCCTTTCGAAAATGGTTTGTAGACTTTCCAATTGCTTATTTTTTTCTGGGCAAAATGATATTCGTCAGCTTGCAGAGTGAAATGAGTTGGTCCTGCTCGTCGGTGATTTTGATTTCCCAAAGATGAATCGTACGGCCTTTATGGATGATTCGTGCCGTGCCGTAAACCATGCCTGCGCGTTTGCTTTTCAGGTGGTTTGCTGAAATCTCGATGCCGCGCACTTCTTCATCTTCGGCGACAAACATGATTGAGGCCGCACTTCCAACGCTTTCCGCCAAAGCCGCCGAAGCGCCGCCATGTAGCAATCCCATCGGTTGGTGCACTCTCGAATTCACGGGCATCGAGGCTTTCAGAAAATCCGGGCCGGCGTCGATATATTCGATTTCGAGCGTTTCCATCAGGGTGTTTTTTGCCCATTCGTTGCAACGGGCGAGCATTTTTTCTTTGTCGAATGGCATATAGCAGAATTTATGTAAAAATAAGAAAAATCACATCGCGCAGGGAAATTTGCATGTACGAAAAGTCCAAATAAAACGTTAAGAATAATCTGAAACCTCAATTGGCTCATTCCAAATTAATAATTACTTTTACCAAAACTCGACAAACATGCGCAAAATTGCTTTTATACTTTTTATCGGCGTCCTGATTTCAATGTCTTCTTGCAGGAAAGATTTCGATTTTGAATCCAGTACCGGCGGTTTGAGGTTTTCACGCGATACCGTGTATCTTGATACGGTTTTCACTAATATTGGGTCGAGTACATACACATTAAAAGTCTATAACAGGAGCGATAAAGACATCAATATTCCAAGTGTAAAACTCGGCAAAGGGCTCGATTCCAAATACCGCATGACCGTCGATGGCATGCAGGGCAATGGCGGAAAAAATTTCGAAAATGTAGAATTATTGGCCAATGACAGCCTTTATATTTTCATTGAAACCACTGCCAATATTGCGGATGCGAACCCAACGGATTTCCTTTATACCGACCAGATCCAATTTGATTCAGGGACAAAATTGCAGACAGTAGAATTGGTGACCTTAATCCAGGACGCGGTTTTTCTGTATCCGCAACGGTTTGACGACGGCACAACGGAAACGCTTCCAATCGGCGACGACCAGATTTACGGTTTTTATCTCGACCATGCCGACCATGGCGACGAATTCCATTTTACCAATGCGAAGCCTTATGTCATTTACGGATATGCAGCGGTGCCCAATGGCGAAACGCTGACAATCGATCCCGGCGCGCGGATTTTTTGCCATGACGGTTCCGGAATTATTGTTGGAAACGGTGGAAATGTTGTCGTTGGCGCCGATAATCCAACGCCAACACCCGAAAGTGAAGTCGTTTTTGAAGGCGATCGGCTCGAACCCGATTTCTCAGACATTCCCGGACAATGGGGCGCGATTTGGCTGACACCGGGAAGCACGGGAAGTTTCAACCATACGACAATTAAAAACGCCGTTATCGGTTTGTATACGCAGGCCAATACGGTCAGTATCAAAAACACACAGATTTACGACTGTTCCAATTATGGGATTTTGGCACAGACTGCGACGATTACAGGGGAAAATGTCATCATCAATTCGGCTGGGCAAAGGGCTTTGGCTTGCTCGCTTGGCGGCAATTACAATTTTACGCATTGCACATTCAACAATAATTGGCCGAGTTCTAAGCAGGTTGCCGTTTCCATAGACAATTATTTTTTGGATGAGAATGGGACAGAATTCCCTTATGATTTGACGGCGGCGAATTTCACGAATTGCATTATTTTCGGTTCCAACCAAGTGGAATTATTGATCAATCAAGGCGATAGCACGACTGTTACGTGGAATGAGCCGGTATTTACAAAATGCCAGATCAAGTTCAACAATACAGCGAACCAGTTTACAGACAATCCGCATTATACATTCCTGAATGACGATACCAATATCATCAAAAACCAAAATCCGGATTTCGAGGATGGCAATAAAAACAAACTGAACATCGGCGATGATTCAAATGCGCAGGATTTTGGTAATTTCACCACAGTAACACATGATATTTTAGGAACATTGCGGGTTGCAGGACCAACTAATGGAAAATATGATTTGGGTGCCTATCAACATGCGACTTTTCCTGAAGACAATTAACGATTAAAACTTTTTAAAAACTATCGAAAAACACTTTGGCAAATCCTGTTTTTTGAAGTAAATTTGCATGCACAACACAATAACTACACAAAATGATTCATTTCTTCGGAAACGAAAGCAATACCGTCTTTGCAGTACAGTCGCAAAACGGACTTTCGGCAGAAAACATCTCAAAACTAAACTGGCTTTTTGGCAACGCCCATCAAATAGAAAAATCCGCTCTGCCGGATTTTTTTGTTGGCCCACGCGCCGCTATGGTAACGCCTTGGAGTACGAACGCCGTTGAAATCACCCAGAATATGGGCATCGAGGGTTTAATCCGTATCGAGGAATTTCAGAAAGCCGAAAGCGGGTTTAAGGATTTCGACCCGATGCTTTCACAAAAATACAGCGGACTTGACCAGGAAATCTATACCATCAATATCGCACCGGAACCCATTTTGGAAATTGGCGATATCGCAGCCTACAACAAAAAAGAAGGTTTGTCATTAAGCGATGAAGAAGTCGATTACCTGAATAATCTGTCAAAAAAAATAAACCGAAAATTAACCGATTCTGAAGTTTTCGGATTTTCACAAGTCAACTCAGAGCATTGCCGCCACAAGATTTTCAACGGCACTTTCATCATTGACGGCGAAGAAAAACCTTCTTCCCTATTCAAGCTCATCAAGAAAACATCAGCCGAAAACCCGAACGATATCGTTTCGGCATATAAAGACAATGTCGCGTTTGTCAAAGGCCCGAAAGTGCAGCAATTCGCACCAAAATCTGCCGACAAACCCGATTTTTACGAAACCAAGGATTTTGATTCCGTTATTTCCTTAAAAGCCGAAACCCATAATTTTCCAACGACGGTCGAGCCTTTTAACGGTGCTGCAACCGGTTCTGGCGGGGAAATACGCGATAGACTGGCTGGCGGGCAAGGTTCATTGCCATTGGCCGGGACTGCCGTTTACATGACCGCTTATTCGCGTTTGGAATTGAACCGCGATTGGGAAAAAGGCATGGCGGAAAGGAAATGGCTGTACCAAACACCAATGGATATTTTGATCAAAGCGTCAAATGGTGCTTCAGATTTTGGAAATAAATTTGGGCAGCCGCTGATTACAGGCTCAATATTGACATTTGAGCATACGGAAAACGACCGCAAACTTGGCTACGACAAAGTCATTATGCAAGCGGGCGGAATCGGTTACGGAAAACTCGACCAATCCATAAAAAAGAAACCAAAAGCCGGCGATAAAATCGTTATTCTTGGTGGTGAAAATTATAGAATCGGAATGGGCGGCGCAGCAGTTTCATCAGCAGATACCGGCGCTTTCAACAGCGGAATCGAATTAAATGCCATTCAGCGTTCGAACCCCGAAATGCAGAAACGCGCGGCAAACGCGATCCGCGGATTTGTCGAAAGCGATGCCAACCCAATCGTTTCGATCCATGACCACGGTGCCGGCGGACATTTGAACTGTTTGTCTGAACTCGTCGAAGAAACCGGCGGATTGATTGATTTGGATAAACTGCCTGTCGGCGACCCAACATTATCCGCAAAGGAAATCATCGGCAACGAATCGCAGGAACGAATGGGATTGGTCATTGGCCAGGAACATTTGGAAACTTTACACAAAATAGCCGGCCGTGAACGCTCACCAATGTACGAAGTTGGCGATGTGACAGGAAACCACCGATTCACTTTCGAATCCAAAACGACCGGCGCCAAACCGATGGATTTTGCTTTGGAAGACATGTTTGGCAGTTCGCCGAAAGTCGTCATGAACGACAAAACGATTGACAGAAATTATTCGGATTTGGACTATTCCGAAAAAAACATAAAAACCTATCTCGACCAGGTTTTACAGCTCGAAGCCATAGCCTGCAAGGATTGGCTGACCAATAAAGTTGACCGCAGCGTAGGCGGGAAAGTCGCCAAGCAACAATGCGCCGGACCGTTGCAATTGCCATTGAATAATGTGGGCGTCATGGCTTTGGATTATCTGGGCAAAGAAGGCGTTGCGACATCAATCGGCCATTCGCCGGTTGCTGCCCTGATTGATCCTGTTGCGGGAAGCCGGAATGCGATTGCGGAATCGTTGTCCAATATCATTTGGGCGCCGATTAAAGATGGGATCAAAGGCATTTCTTTGTCGGCCAACTGGATGTGGGCGTGCAAAAATGAAGGCGAAGATGCGCGTTTGTATGAAGCGGTCCAAGGCTGTTCGGATTTTGCGATCGAATTGGGCATCAATATCCCAACCGGAAAAGACTCGCTTTCGATGAAACAAAAATACCCGGATGGCGATGTCATTGCGCCGGGAACGGTCATCATTTCTGCCGGTGGGAATTGCACGGATATTACGAAAGTCGTCGAACCCGTTTTACAGAAGAACGGCGGAAATATTTACTATATCAATTTGTCGCAGGACGATTTTAAATTGGGCGGTTCGTCATTTGCGCAAACGCTGAACAAAATCGGAAACGACGCGCCAACGATAAAAGACGCAGCCAGTTTCAAAAAGACTTTTAATGTCGTCCAGGAATTGATTCTCGCTGGGAAAATCCAAGCCGGGCATGATATTGGAAGCGGCGGATTGGTGACAACTTTATTGGAAATGTGTTTCGCTGATATTAACCTTGGCGCCGATTTCGACCTTTCCGTTTTAGGCGAAAGTGATACCGTAAAAGTATTGTTTGCCGAAAATATCGGGATTGTGTTCCAGGCTGACGTTTCAGTTGAAAGTACATTCCGGTCAAATAATATTTCGTTTTTCAATATTGGAAACGTTGTCGAATGCAATGTCGTCAACATCAAAAATGGCGATACGAATTTGTCTTTCAATGTTTCGGAACTCCGCGACACATGGTTCAAAACCTCTTATTTGCTCGACCAGAAACAATCCGGGCAGATGAAAGCTTTGGAACGTTTCAACAATTATAAAAACCAACCGTTGCATTATCATTTTCCGTCACATTTCAACGGAAAAAAACCAACTATCGACCATTCCAAACCAAAGCCTAAAGCAGCAATCATCCGCGAAAAAGGCTCCAATTCCGAACGCGAGATGGCAAACGCGATGTATCTCGCAGGCTTTGATGTCAAAGATGTGCACATGACCGATTTGATTTCGGGGCGCGAAACACTCGAAGACATCCAGTTTATTGGCGCTGTCGGCGGGTTTTCGAATTCGGACGTTTTGGGTTCCGCCAAAGGCTGGGCTGGCGCATTCCTATACAACGAAAAAGCAAAAACGGCTTTGGAGAATTTCTTCAAACGCGAGGACACGCTTTCTGTTGGGATTTGTAATGGCTGTCAATTGTTTATGGAACTCGAGGTCGTCAATCCGGAGCACGAAATCCATGGCAAAATGCGCCACAACGATTCGCACAAGCACGAAAGCGGATTCACTTCTGTCAAAGTTCAGGAGAATAACTCTGTGATGCTGTCGACTTTAGCCGGAACAACTTTGGGTGTCTGGATTTCACACGGCGAAGGAAAATTCGATTTGCCATATTCAGAAGATAAATATGGCGTCGTAGCGAAATATACCTATGAAGGTTATCCAGCCAATCCAAACGGTTCGCATTTCGATATTGCAATGCTCTGCGACAAAACCGGCCGCCATTTGGTGACAATGCCACATATCGAGCGCTCGACTTTCCAATGGAATTGGGCAAATTACCCAAAAGACCGCAACGACGAAGTCACGCCGTGGCTCGAGGCTTTTGTCAATGCACGAAAATGGATCGAAAATAAATAATCGCAAAAGGCTTTCATTTGGAAGCCTTTTTTTATTTTAGCAGGAGCTATTTTATTATGGAACATACCTGTTTAAACTGCTTGGAAACCGTGACCGGGAATTTCTGCCCGAATTGCGGACAGAAAACGGATACGCACCGCATTACCTTAAAGCATTTTTTATTGCACGATTTGCTCCATGGCATATGGCATCTTGAACGTGGTATGGTGTTTACGATTAAGGAAGCCTTGTTGCGGCCCGGACAAGCGGCTTTGGATTATATTGGCGGAAAAAGAATCCGGTATTACAACGTCTTTTATTTGTGCCTGCTCGTGATCGGATTGAATATCGTGCTTGTTCACCTGTATGATTTTCTCGAGCCCAAAAGACTGGTCAAAAACGACAATAACGTAGAAGTCGTCGAATTCTTTTCGGAATACCTGAAGTTTATTTTGCTCGCGATCGTACCGATTGTCGCCATAAACGCTTTCCTTATTTTCAGGAGGTTGAAACTGAACCTCGCCGAACATTTTATCCTGAGCGGCATCAATCTACTCGGCATTCTGATCATCAGCATTTTGTATACGTTTTTCGATTTTTTGGCCGACAAATACAGTGCATGGACATTTGCGATCTTACAGCTCATTTCCGTACTCTTGTTTTTCCTTTTCCCAATTTGGGCTTATTACAACGCGACAAAGCGCGTGTATAAATTCGGTGCCGTTTTGTGGCGGATTTTACTGTTCAGCCTTTTGATTTACCTGCAGATTTTTCTCATCCTGATTGCTATCTTTATGATGCTTACCGGAAAATCCGATTTGCAGATCAGCACATAAAAAAAGCGCCGGTTGACGCTTTGTTTTTTTAGGAGCTGGTTCCTGCTTTCCGCTACAATCTTTTATAATTCCGCCGATGCTCCATTATAAAAGGGTTTTCGCTGCAAACGAAGTTCACCGAACCCAATAACAATAGAAGTTATGTGAGGTAATCAGGGCTAAAGTTTTGAAGTTACCTCATGGCCGCGTTAGCGATTGAGGCAAGCACCGCGTGCAGCCGAAAGCGCGGCCGCAGGCAACGCCCAAAAAAACTTTATTTGACCGAGTCCTTCCGTTTTACATATCCCTTCAAAAATTCGCCTTTTGGCGTACCGTTGTCGAATGAACTGAAGATGACCGGAAAAGCCGCTTTCTGGCGCGCTTGCTCATTGGAAAACCCTTCGTATTCAATCCTGTAAACAGCTGAATAAACCTGCGCGCGGCCGATTCCGTGATAGCAATGGATCAGCACCGGATAATTTTTCGGGTCGTCCATGACTTTGTAGAACTTGTCGAGATTGTCTTTTTTCGGGACTTGCTCTGACGGAATATTGTAATAGTTCAGTCCCGGAATTTTTTCCGTAGCCGCTTTTTCGGCATTGATCTGCGTCCAGTTTTCGGGATTGTTGATTTTGTCCTGCGTCACCGGGCCGCGCAAATCGACAATGGATTTGATGTGGTACTTTTGGACATAATCGGCAATCTTATCGGGCGGAATCACGCCGGACTTGTAGACTTTGCCTTCGCTGATCGTCATAAAACGGTAATTGAAATAGACGTCGTAGATTTTGTAAACCCCGGCCGCAAAGGCAACGGCAATGACAACGCCAATCAGTACTTTCTTTTTCGCACCCATAATTTATTTTTCTGAAGTTAATTTTTTGTCCATGATCCGTTCCATGTAATCCTGTATAAACGCTTTGCAACGCGTTTCAAGTGCATCCATTTCGGAATTTTTTTTGGCAATGAGATTGTGTTCCATGCCTTTGTCATTTTTGCCGTAAAACCCGATCGCTTTCTTACCGTCAAAGGTACAAATATAATTGCCACTCATAAATTGGTAGCGCTGCGCGGAATACCGAACGACAAAAGGTTTGGTTTTCGTATCGCCGATCAAACTTCTTCCCCAACTGCGGAATGGCTTTTGGTAGCCAATCATATCGAGAATTGTTGGATAAATGTCGATTTGCTGCGCGAAGTCTTTGTTGACACCGACATATTTCCCGCCCGGACTGTAAATCATCATCGCGACGGCATTCTTATTGAATTCCTTTTTGTATTCGTCGTAATAAATGGTGTTGCCATGGTCGCCAACCAATACGAAAATCGTGTTGTTGAACCATGGTTCATGCTTGGCTTTGTTGAAAAACTGCTGCAATGCAAAATCGGTATAGCCAATCGTTTTGTGGATATTGACATGGCCGCTCGGGAACTTGCCTTCATATTTCGCAGGCACTTTATACGGCTCGTGCGAGGAAACGGAAAACAATGTCGCCATAAAAGGCTGTTTTTCCGCGCTCAGGCTTTTGTTGAAATACTGGAAAAACGGCTCGTCCCAAATGCCCCAAACGCCATCGAAATCGGCGTCGTTGTTGTATTCGGTTTTGCCATAATATTGGTTGATGCCTAAAATATTCACATAACCCAAAAATCCCATCGAGCCGTTTGGCGCACCGTGGTAAAACGAAGTCGTATAACCTTCACTTTCCAATGCCGACACCAACGATTCCGTTTTCTGCTTTGGATAAGGCGACGACGTAAACGCATCTTTAAACGACGGAATACCAGCCAAAACCGACGAAACCGCATGAATGGATTTGAATCCGTTTGAATAGGCATTCGTGAAAATTAAGCTGTGTTGTGCGAGCGAATCGACAAATGGCGTGTAACCTTCATAATTCGGGATGTTCATGTCTTTATTGAAACTGCCGAAATATTCGCGGCCATTGCTTTCCAATATGAAAATGACAATGTTCGGCTTGGTAGGCGGATTGTTGTGGTATTGTTTGATCGGTACAATCAACGAATCAATCGTTGCCTGGCTTACCAGATTTACTTTCTTGAAATTGTTGCTGAACATCGTACGGAAAATCGCAAATGGCGTATTTAAAACAACATCAGCCTGCGACGAATTCTTGACATAACGGCTGGCGTCAATGAGGTTGATCGGGCGTGTACTTTTTTTGAAATCGCCGCGAATGCCGCCAACGCACAAAGTCGCGATAAATAAAAATCCGAAAACTGAACTGATCGCATATTTGAGATTGAACGTGACTTTTTCATCATTGACTTTTACCTTTTTGTACAGGTAAATCCAAAGAAAAAGACATACAAAAAACAGTAAAAACACATGCCAGTAATTTACCAGAAAGTCTAGAAATAATAGCATTTTATTGGATTCGTGTGCAACGGAATCGGTCATCGCAATCGTCGACCTTCCGAAGTTGTAGCGGTAATAAATGAAGTCGATGAAATTGGTCGCATACGCAATGCCATTGGTAATGAAATACAAAATGAACAGGAATTTCTGGTAGCCTTTTCTTGTATTGACAACCAGCGGCAATATCGAAAAAATAATGAACAATGCATTGACATACAAAATCGCGGTCGTGTCAAAAGCCAGTCCGTGCCAGCAAAGTTTTATGAAATCAATCGCCGAATCGACTTTAATCAGGTTGGTGTTGTACCCGTAAAAAAGTACACGTGCAAAAAAGTAAAAAAGATATCCCAGTCCGATCCTGTAAAACAGCACTTTGTATTCATCAAAACGCTGGAACTTACGATTCTTAAAATTTATCATTCATATATTGCTTGAGGGATACAAAATTACGTATTTACCGCATCATATTTAAAATAAATAAATTGCAGTTATCTATATTATTAATTAATTTGCAGGAAATTAATACTGTCCCAAATGGCCGAGATTACCCGATTATTTGATTTTCCTTATTACCAGCTTGAAAAATACGACATTCCCGATGCGCTGGTCACCAAATACAACGGCGTCTGGGTGAAAACTTCGACACAGGAATATCTCGACAAGGCCAATGCGATTTCGCGCGCACTTTTGCGGATGGGCATCCAAAAAAATGATAAGATTGCTGTCATTTCTTCGACGAACAGGACCGAATGGAATATCATGGACATTGGTGTTTTGCAAACAGGCGCGCAGAATGTCCCGATTTACCCAACGATTTCCGAAGGCGATTATGAATACGTCCTGAACCACTGCGGCGCGATATATTGTTTTGTGTCCGATGCTGTCGTATTGGGAAAAGTCAACCTGATCAGGCAGAACTTACCAAATCTAAGGGACGTTTATTCGTTTGATGAGATTCCGGATTGCAAAAACTGGGCAGCATTGCTTGAACTCGGGAAAGACGAAAGCAACCAAAATGAAGTCCAGGCTCGAAAAGACAACATCAAATCCGACGAACTCGCGACGATCATTTATACTTCAGGAACAACCGGCAGGCCAAAAGGCGTTATGCTGTCACACCATAATATCGTTGCGAATGTTTTGGGCAGCGAAAAACAAATTCCGTTTGATGCGGGCAAAACGCGGGCGTTGAGCTTTCTTCCGATTTGCCACATTTTTGAACGCATGGTGTTGTATCTGTACCAATATTACGGCGTTGGGATTTATTTCGCCGAATCGATTGACAAACTCAGCGTCAACCTTAAGGAAACGCATCCGAATGTCATTACAGCCGTGCCGAGATTGCTCGAAAAAGTATACGACAGCATTTATGCAAAAGGCACGGAACTGACCGGAATCAAGAAAAAACTGTTCTTCTGGGCAATTGACCTCGGGTTGAAATATGAGCCTTACGGCGCCAACGGTTTCTGGTATGAATTCCAATTGATGGTTGCCCGCAAATTGATTTTCAGCAAATGGAAAGAGGGTTTGGGCGGTGAACTCAACTTAATGGTTTCAGGAAGTGCGGCTTTGCAGCCAAGACTGGCGCGGATTTTTGCAGCAGCTGGAATTCCTGTTGTCGAAGGTTACGGACTGACCGAAACTTCACCTGTAATTGCGGTCAATGACATGCGAAATCATGGGTTTAAAATCGGCACTGTCGGGAAAATCATCGAAAATGTCGAAGTCAAAATCGCTGCTGATGGCGAAATCCTCTGTAAAGGCCCGAATGTCATGATGGGTTATTACAAAGACCCTGAAAAAACGGCTGAAGTCATTGTTGACGGCTATTTCCATACCGGTGATATCGGCGAGATCGACAGCGAAGGTTTCTTAAAAATCACAGACAGGAAGAAAGAAATGTTCAAGACTTCCGGCGGAAAATACATCGCACCGCAGCTGATTGAAAATGCCATGAAACAGTCGCGTTTTATCGAACAGATCATGGTCATTGGCGATGGCGAAAAAATGCCGGCCGCTTTCATCCAGCCCAATTTTGACTTTTGCAAGGAATGGGCAAAACTCCACAATATTGACATTGGCAGCACGAATGAAGAAATCGTTTCCAACACAAAAATAAAGGAACGCATCAATGCCGAAGTCGAAACATTGAATGAAAAATTCGGCAACTGGGAGAAAATCAAGCGTTTCGAACTTACACCGGACGTTTGGTCGATTGAAGGCGGCCAACTCACGCCGACTTTAAAACTCAAACGGAAAATCATCCGCGAGAAATACGACGCACTTTATAAACAAATTTACGATTCAACTACCTAAAATAAAGCGTCTAAGGAATGTCATTAATGTTTATAATTGGTTTGGCAATTGTTAAAATTGGGTAGTGAATTGAATTAAATTTACTTAAACCAATTAAAATCAAAACATTATGAAAATTAAAAATTTTGTCATCGCCGGAATTGCCGGTGGAATCACCGATTTTTTATTAGGCTGGGTGTTTTACGGAATGCTTTTTCGTGAGTACTTTGGAGGCGAAGAGCCAAACCTCACATTCATCTTTCTTGGATGCATGGCATACGGATTCTTCATGTCTTACCTTCTGGTCAACTGGGCCAATGCAATAACGTTGGTTTCGGGGCTGAAAGCCGGTGCCACGGTCGGTTTTTTTGTTGGCCTTACCGACAACCTGTTCAGGCTTTCAATGGGAACAACGGTCATTGATTACCAAAGAATTCTTGTCGACATCATTATTTATATCCTCATGGGCGCCGGTCTTGGAGCCGCAGTTGCCGCTACTAATGGTGCGCTTTCAAAACCTGCATCTTAAAATAATATTCTTTCCAACAAAACTCCTCCATTTTTGGGGGAGTTTTTTGTTTACAAAAACATAACAAAAAGTTTCTGTCGTTTATTATGCGTGCATAGTATTTTTTTCTTATCTTTGGAATTGATTGTTTAAAAATAGCATTTTCAGATGAAAGAAAAAACTATAGACTATATTCTTCGCGCAACATGGCAGGCAGTCTCGCGGATGTATAATGAGGAAGCATCCAAATACGGCGCTACCATGGCGACGGGATTCGCATTATTAAGCATCGACAAGGACAAAGGAACGCCATCGACTGCATTGGGTCCGAAAATGGGAATGGAAGCCACAAGCCTGACCAGGACATTAAAATCAATGGAAGAAAAAGGACTGATCGTCCGAAAGCCAAATCCCGACGATGGCCGTGGCGTATTGATTTACCTGACCGATTTTGGAAAGGAGAAAAGGGAGCTTTCCCGAACAAACGTCCTAAAATTCAACGAAAAAGTCAAACAAAACATCACCGAGGAACAACTTCGCAATTTCATGGAAGTCGCCGAAGTCATCAACGAACTGATTTTAGATAAAAACATATTCAATCCAACCGAAAGAACAGAGAATGAAATCGCCACCAGCAATCGCTTTTTGCAAAAAAACAACCGCTAAAAAAAGGCGATACCAAAAATGACCGCTAAAAAATAAATTTTGCATTCATGAAAAGAGTTATTAAGAAAGTCGCAGTAATCGGATCCGGGATTATGGGTTCAGGAATTGCTTGCCATTTTGCAAACATCGGTGTGGAAGTGCTGCTGCTGGATATCGTTCCGCGTGAACTTACCGAAACGGAACAGAAAAAAGGCCTGACGCTCGACAGTAAAGCCGTACGCAACCGAATCGTAAATGAACACCTTGCCAACGCACTGAAATCAAAGCCCTCGCCTATTTACCACCAAAAATTTGCCGACCGCATCACGACCGGAAACACGACTGACGACATGCCCAAAATCGCGACGGCAGATTGGATCATTGAAGTTGTTGTGGAGAGATTAGACATCAAGAAACTCGTTTTCGAAGAGATAGAAAAATTCCGCAAACCGGGAACTTTAGTGACATCAAACACTTCCGGAATCCCAATACACTTTATGAGCGAAGGCCGAAGCGCCGATTTCCAGCAGCATTTCTGCGGCACGCATTTCTTCAATCCTGCGCGTTACCTGAAATTATTTGAAATCATTCCTGGACCAAAAACATCGACTGAAGTCTTGGATTTCCTCAGCAATTATGGTGAAAAATTCCTCGGAAAAACTTCGGTCGTCGCCAATGACACGCCTGCATTTATTGGAAATCGCATTGGAATTTATGGTATCCAAAGTCTTTTCCACCTGGTGAAAGAAATGGGATTGACGATTGAAGAAGTCGATAAATTGACAGGCCCGGTTATTGGCCGTCCAAAATCAGCGACTTTCCGTACAGTCGACGTTGTCGGTTTGGACACATTGGTTCATGTCGCCAATGGATTATACGAAGGCGTACCAAACGATGAAGCGCACGACCTATTCAAACTTCCCGAGTTCATTACCAAAATGCTCGAAAACAAATGGCTCGGCAGCAAAACCGGCCAGGGATTTTACAAAAAAGAAGGCAAGGAAATCCTGTCCTTGGATTTGGATACCTTGGAATACCGCGCGGCTAAAAAAGCATCGTTTGCGACATTGGAACTGACAAAAACCATAGACAAACCAATCGACCGCTTCAAGGTTTTAATTACCGGAAAGGACAAAGCAGGCGAATTCTACCGCAAGAACTTCGCCGGAATGTTTGCGTACGTCTCGAACCGTGTTCCCGAAATCACTGACGATTTCTACAAAATAGACGATGCTATGAAATCCGGATTCGGCTGGGAAAACGGACCGTTCGAAATCTGGGATGCCATCGGCGCCGAAATAGGAATCGAACTCATCAAAGATTCAGGATTGACTTATGCTAAATGGGTCGACGACATGTTTGCTTCAGGAAACCCGACATTCTATTCGATAAAAGAAGGTGCGACGTATTTCTACGACATCGCATCGATGTCACAAAAGAAAATCCCGGGACAGGATGCATTCATTATCCTGAACAACATTCGTGAAAGCAAAAAAGTCTGGAGTAATCCCGACGCGATTATTGAGGATTTGGGCGATGGAATCCTAAACCTCGAATTCCGCTCGAAAATGAATACCATTGGCGGCGGTGTTTTGCAAGGCATCAATAAAGCCATCGATTTGGCAGAAAAAGAATATTCAGGGCTTGTCATCGGAAACCAAGCGGCCAATTTTACCGTCGGCGCCAACATCGGGATGATTTTCATGATGGCGGTCGAACAGGAATACGACGAGCTCAACATGGCCATCAAATTATTCCAGGATACGATGATGCGCGTGCGCTATTCTTCGATTCCCGTCATAGTTGCGCCACACGGCATGACACTCGGCGGCGGCTGCGAAATGAGCATGCATGCCGATAAGGTCATTGCTGCTGCAGAAAGTTATATCGGCTTGGTCGAATTCGGTGTCGGGGTCATTCCCGGCGGCGGCGGTTCCAAGGAAATGGCGTTGCGCGCTTCAGATACTTTCCATAAAAATGACGTCGAGCTCAACGTATTACAGGAATATTTCCTAACGATTGCAATGGCAAAAGTATCGACTTCCGCTTATGAAGCCTTCGATCTTGGCATTCTCCAAAAAGGAAAAGACATAGTCGTCGTGAACAAAGACCGCCAGTTGGCAGAAGCCAAAAAGCACGCGCTGTTAATGGCGGAAGCCGGTTACACACAACCAATCCGACGCAAAGACATCAAGGTTTTGGGCAAACAGGCGCTCGGCATGTTCCTCGTTGGAACCGATTCGATGGAAGCTGGAAATTTCATCTCCGACCACGACAAGAAAATCGCAAATAAATTGGCTTATGTCATGGCTGGCGGCGATTTATCCGAACCGACATTGGTCACAGAGCAATATTTACTCGACATCGAGCGCGAGGCATTTTTATCGCTTTGCACTGAGAGAAAAACATTGGAGCGCATACAATTTATGTTGACGAAAGGAAAACCTTTGAGAAATTAGAATTGAGTAGTGAGATTTGAGTATTGAGAAAATACATATCAGCCATAAAATAATTTAAAAGCCATCCAAAATGCATAATGTAGAAGAATTAAAAATTTGGAAGAAATCTATAGAACTCGCTAAAGAAGTCTATAAAGTTGTAGTTGATTTGCCACAAGACGAAAAGTTTGGGCTTTCGTCTCAAATTAAAAGATGTTAAGTTTCAATAGCATCAAACATTGCTGAAGGTGCTGGTAGGAATTCGAATAAAGAGTTCAAATATTTTTTAGGAATTTCAAATGGTTCCTGTTATGAATTACAAACTCAATTAATATTAGCTCAAGAACTAAATCTTATCGATAAATCTAAAATAGAAATGATTTTAAATCTTATCACCGAAATACAAAAAATGAATTACTCATTTCAAAAAAGTATTGCATGAATCTCAATTCTCAATACTAAAATCTAAAATCTATTAAATGAAAACAGCATACATCGTAAAAGCATATAGAACCGCCGTTGGAAAAGCACCAAAAGGCGTGTTCCGTTTTAAACGTCCCGACGAACTCGCCGCAGAAACCATCCAATACATGATGAATGAATTGCCGGATTTCGACAAGAAACGCATCGATGACGTCATGGTTGGAAATGCCATGCCCGAAGCAGAACAAGGTTTGAACGTCGGCAGGTTAATCTCATTGATGGGATTAAAAATCGTCGATATTCCCGGCGTAACAGTCAACCGTTACTGCGCGTCCGGACTCGAAACCATCGGAATGGCAACAGCAAAAATCCAGGCCGGAATGGCCGATTGCATCATCGCTGGCGGTGCCGAAAGCATGAGTTTCATCCCAATGGGCGGCTATAAACCAACCCCGGATTACGCTGTCGCCAAAGAAGGCCACGAAGATTATTATTGGGGAATGGGTTTGACCGCTGAAGCCGTCGCGAAACAATTCAACGTGTCGCGTCAAGATCAGGATGAATTTGCCCTGAATTCACACCTGAAAGCCTTAAAAGCGCAAGCCGAAGGGAAATTCGACAAGCAAATTGTCCCAATTACGATTGAACAAACGTACATTGATGAAAATGGCAAAAAAGCCACAAAATCATACACCGTTTCAAAAGATGAAGGCCCACGAGCCGACACAAATATTGGCGCACTAAACAACCTGAAGCCGGTTTTTGCCGCCGATGGAAGCGTTACTGCCGGAAACTCTTCTCAAATGAGTGATGGCGCGGCTTTCGTAATGGTCATGAGCGAAGAATTAGTCAAAGAACTGAATCTTGAACCCATTGCGAGATTGGTCAATTTTGCTTCAGCAGGCGTCGAACCAAGAATCATGGGAATCGGCCCGGTGAAAGCCATCCCAAAAGCGCTAAAACAAGCCGGACTGACATTAAACGATATCGAATTAATCGAATTGAACGAAGCATTTGCATCCCAATCATTAGCCGTAATCCGCGAATTGGGCATCAATCCAGATATAGTCAATGTCAACGGCGGCGCAATCGCACTCGGCCATCCATTGGGCTGTACTGGCGCAAAACTGTCGGTGCAACTGTTTGACGAGATGAAACGCCGTGGCAACAAATACGGCATTGTAACGATGTGCGTCGGAACTGGCCAAGGTTCGGCTGGTGTTTATGAATTATTATAAGAATTGCGTAATGAGATCTGAGTATTGAGATTGCTCCGTTGGAGGTTCTCAATTCTCAATACTAATATCTAAAATCCAAAAAAAATGGCAGAAGCAGTTGAAAAAGAAGTAACCCGCGGCGGACAATTCCTCGTCAAAGAAACAAAATGCGAAGATGTGTTCACGCCCGAAGATTTCTCGGAAGAGCAAATTATGATGCGTGACATGGTAAAGGAATTTGTCGATAAAGAGATTTGGCCGAACAAAAACCGCTTTGAAAACAAAGAGTACGACTTTACTGTAGCGTGCATGCGCAAAGCCGGCGAACTCGGACTTTTGGGCGTATCGGTTCCCGAAGAATATGGTGGACTCGGAATGGGATTCGTTTCGACGATGCTCGTTTGCGATTATATTTCGGGTGCAACAGGGTCATTTTCGACTGCATTTGGCGCACATACCGGAATTGGAACCATGCCAATTACTTTATACGGAACTGAAGAGCAAAAGAAAAAATATGTCCCGAAACTCGCTTCAGGCGAATGGTTTGGTGCCTATTGTTTAACCGAACCGGGCGCAGGATCTGACGCGAATTCAGGGAAAACAAAAGCCGTTTTATCCGAAGACGGAAAATATTATTCGATTACCGGTCAGAAAATGTGGATATCGAATGCGGGTTTCTGTAGCGTATTTATCGTTTTCGCAAGAATCGCCGACGATAAAAACATCACTGGCTTCATTGTCGAAAATGATCCGGCAAATGGCATTTCGATGAATGAGGAAGAACACAAACTCGGCATCCGCGCCTCTTCTACCCGACAGGTTTTCTTTGCCGATACGAAAGTTCCTGTAGAAAATATGCTTGCCGGACGTGGCGAAGGCTTCAAGATTGCGATGAATGCTCTCAATGTTGGAAGAATCAAACTTGCTGGCGCTTGCCTTGACGCGCAACGTCGCGTGACTTCAAATGCTGTGAAATATGCCAATGAAAGAATCCAGTTTGAAGTGCCGATTTCGAGTTTTGGCGCGATTCGTTCCAAATTGGCCGAAATGGCGACCAGTGCTTATGCCGGTGAAAGCGCCTGTTATCGTGCGGCAAAAGGCATTGAAGACCGGATCAAAGCCCGTGAAGCTGCCGGCGCATCGCACCAGGAATCAGAATTAAAAGGCGTTGAGGAATTTGCGATCGAATGCTCTATTTTAAAAGTGGCAGTTTCAGAAGACATACAGAATTGTGCCGACGAAGGCATCCAAATCCTGGGCGGTATGGGGTTTTCCGAAGATACACCAATGGAAAGCGCCTGGCGGGACGCAAGGATTTCAAGAATCTATGAAGGCACGAACGAAATCAACCGCATGCTCGCCGTAGGCATGTTGGTCAAAAAAGCGATGAAAGGCCACGTCGATCTAATTGGGCCAGCTACAAAAGTCGCTGAAGAACTGATGGGAATTCCCGATTTCAATACCCCGGATTATTCCGAGTTGTTTGCTGAAGAAAAAGAACTCATCGGCAAGCTCAAAAAAGCATTCCTGATGGTTGCAGGAAGCGCAGTCCAGAAATATGGCGCTGATCTCGACAGCCACCAGCAATTATTAATGGCTGCTGCTGATATGCTGATTGAGATTTACATCGCGGAATCAGTGGTGTTGCGGACAGAAAAACTCGCAAAAAACAAAGGACAGGAAAACGTCAAGGAACAAATTGCGATGGCACAATTGTATTTATATAAAGCGACAGACATTGTCAATTCAAAAGGAAAAGAAGGAATCGCGTCGTTTACAGAAGGTGACGAGCAACGCATGCTAATGATGGGATTGCGCCGTTTTACAAAGTATGCAAACATCCCAAATGTCGTCGAATTGCGTGAAACCATTGCACAAAAACTGATTTCCGAAAATCATTACAGTTTCTAAGATAGTTTAGTTTGTTAATTTGGTTAATTAAAAAGCCGCCGTTCACATAAAGTGCCGGCGGCTTTCGCATTAGCAGATCGAAATCCGGGTAGCTTTTGCTGAAAAGATTATTCCAACGGTTTTTTCCCTTGGATAACTCTCAATAAAACAACTACGATCGCGATCACTAATAAAATATGAATTAAGTTTCCTGTGGCATATCCGCCTAAAAATCCGATGGCCCAGATGATGACCAGGATTACTGCTATTGTGTATAATAAATTTCCCATTATTTCTATATGTTAGTTTGTTGGTTACTTCTTGTTTTTTAATTGTTCCTGCAACATTTTTGCGTGTTCAAGATGGCCTTTTAGCGTTGGAACCATATTGGCCGCCCAAGTTCTTATTTCAACATCACTTGCTTTTTCTGATGCTTTTTCCATTTTGGCGATGGCATCTTCATGGCCTTTGACCATCATGTCGGCAAATTTTCCGTCAAAATCTTTTCCGGCCTTTTCTTCATTCAGCTCATTGTAGTGCTCCTTGCCTTTTTCAGTAATGGAGGTTGGAAGGCTGACTTGCAATTTGTCGGCGAATGGTTTGGTGTCGTTCGCCGATTTTGTGTGATCGGCAACCAGCATTTTACCAAAATCCTTTACGCCCTGATCGGTTCCTTTTGATTGTGCCAGTTTCCCGATTTCTATTTCCGCTAAATCGGTTTCAGCAGCTGCGACAAGAAATTCAGAATCGTCTTCCTTATTATCATTTTGGTCAAATTTGGCCTCATTCTCATCAGTTGCAACTTCTTTTGGATCTTCTTCCTTTACTTCCTTTTTACAGGATGAAACGCCCAGAAAAAGAGCCAGCAATGCAGTCCCAAAAAGTGCCTTGACAAGTGTTCTCGCTTTTTTCATAAGTTTGGTTTTTGATTAGTTTTATGTTTTAACGTATTCCAAATTTATGTTTTAAAGCCACCGCCGATGTTATAGAATTCTGAATTAATGTTATAGAATTTTTGAGTATTATTAAGCGAAATCTTACGAAATTTATCTGTAAAATTTGAATAATTCTGCGTCTTTATTGGGTTTTCCCAAAATCAGATCTGTAATTATTTTTGCAGCAACAAGGCTAAAAGTAATGCCGTTTCCGCCAAATCCCAAAGCAAAATAGCTGTTTGGGATTTTATTATATTTTCCAATATATGGCAAGCCGTCTTTGGTTGACCCAAAAGTTCCTGTCCAGCTGAACTCTGTTTTAAATTCAATTTCCGGAAACAGTTTCGAGAAGTCTTTTTCGAGCTGTTTTGTCTTTTCCACAATCAGGCTGTCCCTTTTTTTAGGGTTGTAAAATTCGGCATCGCGTCCGCCAATCAGGATTCTCCCGTCTGAAGTCGTACGCATATATAAATATGGGTCGGCAGTATTCCAAATCAGCACATTGTCTTTCCAAAATTGTTTTGTGACATATTGCTCGCTGATAATTGCATAAGTCGACAGCAAATCGACGATTTTTTTATCGATCATTTCCACAACTTCATAGCCTGTGGCATACACAATGCGCTTTGCCTTGATGGTATTGCCATGTTCCGTTTCCAATGTCACCCCGGTTTTATGGTGCGTGGTTTTTACGATTGTTGTCCTGTCGTAAATATTCCCGCGATGATGCCGAAGTAATTTGTGGGTCAATCCATATGCGTTTGTCTGTGCGCCATGCTTTGATAATATTGCAGCCGGCGCCGAAAAGCCATATTCCTTTTCAATCTGCTTTTCCTCCAAAAAATAGACATCAAAACCAGCCACTTTCCGCGCTTCGTATTCTTTCCTCAAACCGGCCACATCTTTTTTGTAGGCTGCAAAATACAGGCTGTCCTTAAATTCAAATTCATCGAAATGGAGCTTTTTGGAAATCTCTCCGAGTTCAGTAATGGCATAATTGCATAAATGATAAGCACGCTCGGCATTTTCCTTTCCGCAAATGGGAATCAATTTATAAAGCGGCACGTCAATCTCGTATTGCAACAATGATGTGCTGGCACAAGTGCTTCCCAAACCGATTGTTCTGCAGTCAATCATCGCACAGTCGATTCCTGCATTCAGGAGGTAATAACGCATCAAAGCACCAGAAATCCCAGCGCCGACAATCAAGACATCCGTTTCAATGTCTTCAGCCAATTTCGGATAGGTAAATGGCAAACCGTCTTTTATCAGCCAAAAAGGATAACCCGCGCGTAAATTCATAACATTGTTTTTCTATAAATTTATAACGGATTAATTTGTGCCAACGTAGTTTTAACTTTTCTTTCTTACTTGTTGAAAAGTGCTTTTGCTACCTTTGGGAGTAAACCAATTTATTGAATCATGAAAAAAATAATACTTTCCGCCATTCTGATTATTGCTGTCATCATTGGCTGTAAAACCAATACCGGCAACAAAACCACCTCACAAAATTCCAATACCGTACACATTAAACTGGAGCCAAAAAGCGGCAGCCATGTTTCCGGAGACGCGACTTTCACAGAGAAAAACGGCAAAGTCACATTCACTGCAAAAATGTCGGGGCTCAAACCCGGAATCCATGCCATCCACATTCATGAAAAATCAGATTGTTCTGCAGCCGATGCAAGTTCTGCTGGCGGACATTGGAATCCGACTTTCAAAAAACATGGCAAATGGACCGATGCCGAACACCATAAAGGCGACATCGGGAATTTTACGACCGACGAATTTGGAAATGGCAGCATTACGCTGACGACCGACGAATGGTGCATCGGATGTGGCGACGCGACAAAAGACATTCTCGGAAAAGGGCTTATCGTCCATGATGGCGCCGACGATTATGTCACACAGCCTACAGGAAATGCCGGCGGACGTGTAGCATGCTCGGCAATTATAAAATAACACATTCAAAACAATCATTTTCGTAAAAAAGCATAGCTTTGCAGCTTAAACGAAACGAATGATTAACCCATCGGCTCACGGCTGGATTGACAAGTTTTTTACAGAGCAAAAAGGATTGCTGAAAAAAGATCCTGTTTCCCCTGACACCTTTTACAAAAAAGTGCGGGAAACAGGATTTATTTTTGGTCATGTCGTTTCATTTGATGTAAAAACCCCAATTGAAACAAAGGGCCGGCTTCGGGATGAAGTTTCAAAAATAGCGTTGCTGAATACCTTATACGGCATGTTTTGCCTCATCAGCGACGATAAAAAACCTGCAGCATTCATTCCGAAAGCCGTTTCGTTTTACAATGAGATGAATCCGCAAGGGCACAGCATTTTCCGGAAGGTTTTCCCAAACGAGTCGCTATCGCAAAACCTCGAGCAGATTATCGACCAGCGCGTTCGCACCAATCACGACATCGTAAGTAAAAATTTCTCGCATATCGTAACCAATGCCTTGTTGTTTATCGATGTATTGGCTTTCCAGCAATACTTGCAGCATGGTGTAATTCCTGAAAAATACCTCAAAAAAATCGAGGAAACGATCATCAGCATCATCACATTGGCACTAAAAACCAAAAGCATCAAATCACAGCACGACGATTTGCTGATCCGGTTATTTGAGGCTTCTGTGCGTTACAGCAAATTTTCTAAAGTCAGCGTGCAGAATCCGGAAGCGCTGAAACTCGATTACTTCACCAACGACCTTGAGAAATATTACTTCATCGATTTGGCTGGAATGACTTTATGGAGCGATGGCATGGTTGAAAAAGATGAGGCTTATTTCCTTTATAAACTTGGCGAACTGATGAATGTCGGGGACGATTTTGTAACCGAAGGCATGGTTTTCACCAATCAATTTATCACTGAACACAAAAAAGAAATTCCGTATTTCAATTATTCAAATCCGGTCAAGAATTTCTATGACAATATTACGCAGAGTGTGATTGTGTTGATTACACGGAATAAAAACCGTTTGGTCAAGGAAATTTCGCAAAGCCGCGAACTCATGGTTTTGTTGGCACAATCGACGCACCGTGATTTGGATGCCAAGGAAAAGAAGAAAGTCAAAACCCAAATTCTCGACATCTGCAAAACCATTCCGTCACTGACGATTTTCCTCTTGCCCGGCGGCGGATTATTGCTTCCGATATTAATTAAGTTTATCCCGAAAATGCTTCCTTCAGCATTTAATGAGAATAACGAATCGGAATAAAAAAGCCGCTTGTTACGGCGGCTCAACTTTAAAATTTCAATTGGTATACATGATCAAGGTCTTTTTCCGAGCTGATATTGACATTCAGATCGGTCACAAAACCCGAATTCAGTCCGTAAGCCCAACCGTGTAAGGTCAACTCCTGCCCGCCTTTCCATGCCGATTGTACAATGGAAGTTTTTGCGAGGTCGAAAACCTGCTCTTTTACATTCAGCTCTACAAATGCATTGAATCTTGCGTTTTCATCCATAATCGAATCGAGATAAACATGGTGCAAACGATACACATCTTTAATATGGCGAATCCAGTTGTCGATAATCCCAATCGAATCATTTCCCATCGCGGCTTTGACTCCGCCGCAGCCATAATGTCCGCAGACAATGACGTGTTTTACTTTCAGGACATTTACGGCATAATCGAGTACGCTGAGCATATTCATGTCGGAATGCACGACCATATTGGCAATATTCCTATGGACAAAAACTTCGCCAGCCTTGGCGCCGATGATTTCATTTGCGGGAACTCGGCTGTCTGAACATCCAATCCAAAGCAATGGCGGCGTTTGCCCTTTGGCCAAGTCCTTGAAATAATTTGGGTCTTTTGCCAAAGTGTTTTCCACCCAGGCTTTATTGTTGTCTAATATTTTCTTATAAAAATCGCTCATATGTTGTGTTGTAAAATTGGACTTTATTCCACTGTAAAAATAACAGTTATAATAATGAAACAGTCACATTGTTAATTATTTTTCTTAAAATTTAGGGGTTTCTATTTTCACTGTCATCCTTTTTGCAGCATCGTAATAATGTGTAAACGATACATGGTTTGGGACTTCTTCAGTGTTTTCAAGCTGGTATGCTTTTTTGAATCCTTTGAGTTTGACTTTGATATTTTCATCAGATTTCCTGGTTTCCTTGAATTCCTTTATCAAATCCAAAACGTCATGCGCGATGTAGACCGTATCCGACGCGTCGATGATGACTTTGGAATTTTCGGGTATTGAATTCAGCGTTTCCTTAATAGCGGCTTTGTTCAGAAATGACACTTCCTGCGCCAAATCGATATGGATGATATCGCCGCTCTCATATTGCTCTTTTCGGAAATTGTAAGCACGTTTCAGGTTTCCTTTGAGGACAAAAATAATACTGATGACGATTCCAAGTGCCACGCCTTTTAATAAATCGGTGAATACAACAGCCAAAAGCGTTGCAATGAACGGCACAAACTGGTATTTCCCTTTTTGCCAAAAATGCTTAAAAATGGCGGGCTTTGCCAATTTATAGCCGACCAATATCAATATTGCCGCCAATGTCGCCAACGGAATTCTATTCAGCAATGCCGGAATCACGAGCACGCTTGCCAAAAGCAAAAATCCATGGATGATGGCCGACATTTTCGATTTGGCACCCGCATTATTATTTGCCGATGTCCGCACCACAACCGATGTCATTGGCAAACCGCCAAAAAGTGAACTCAATATATTCCCGATGCCTTGCGCACGAAGCTCGTTGTTGGTATCAGTGTAGCGTTTTTGTGCGTCCATTCTGTCGGCGGCTTCAATCGATAAAAGCGTTTCAATGGATGCAACAATCGCAATCGTCACTCCGACAATCCAGACGCGGGAATCTGCCAGCGCTGTAAAATCAGGTGTGATGATGATGTTGTTGAGTTCTTCGATGGATGTTGGAACCGGAAGCGCAACCAGATGGGTTTGTGCAATGGCGAGCGAACTGCCCGATGCCAGGAAAATCTCATTGAGGACAATCCCGACAATTACAGCAACCAAAGCGCCAGGAATGAGTTTGATTTTCTTTAAAAAACCAACTTTATCCCAAGCGATAAGAATTAGTATTGATGCCGCCGTAATGATGACCGAACCCAAACCAATCGCATTAAACGCGGCTGTGATAGTCGAAAACGTATTTTCTCCATTGAGTTGCAGGAAAGCTTCGTCACCTTCAAAATCGGAATCAAAACCGAGCGCGTGTGGGATTTGCTTTAGGATGATAATGATGCCGATTCCTGCGAGCATGCCTTCGATGACATTTGTCGGAATGTAATTGGAAATGCTTCCGGCTTTAATAAATCCTAAGATCAATTGGAGTAAACCGCCAATAAACACTGCGGTAAGAAAAATATCGAATGCGCCCAAATCGGAAATGGCGGTCAAAACAATTGCCGTTAAACCCGCAGCCGGGCCGGAAACGCTGAGATGTGATTTGCTTAAATACCCGATGACGATTCCGCCGACGATTCCGGCAATAATGCCAGAAAACAAAGGTGCGCCAGATGCCATTGCGATTCCCAAACATAAGGGAAGCGCCACTAAAAAAACCACTAAACCTGAAGCAAAATCAGATTTAAGGTTCGCAAAAAGATTAATTTTTTTTGTCATAATACCTTTAAAATTTAATACAAGAATTTGGTATCCCAATGTTGAAAGGGATAACTGTTTTGGAATTTAAAAATTCAGTGTATTAAACCTGGTCGGGCGGCGGGATAAAAATAGTAGCAGAAATATTGTCGTGTTTTGACAAATTTTCAGAAATGATGAGGCTTGAGCCAGTTGACGGAACAAAATGGCATTCGTATGCAGGAATGTTGGCAAAAACAATCTTCAGTTCTTTGTGCGTTTCTTCCTCTTCCGACATCGTATAAAATAAAGATGTGTCACAATTCTTTTCGATCAGGCTCACGATTGTCGGAGTCGAAAGAAATGTGATGAAGAAAAATAAAAGTATGCTTGCCGAAAATTTCATTGCGCCAAATTTATGCGCTAACGGCAAAATTAAAAAATGACGTGCCTGAATTTAAAGCAAATTTAACATCATAAAAAAGCCAAAGCTGTTGATAACTTTGGCCTTTATCGTACTATTATATTTAAAATCAAAGGCTTTCCTCGAGCCAGGCTTTCATCATCCAGACCGTTTTTTCCTGGACCTTGATCAGGTCGCTCATCATTGAATTGGTTCCTTCGTCATTGATTTCAGCTGATTTTTCGAGAATCACGCGCTCAATTTTCAGCAATGCTGCAATGGAATCCACAACTAAATGAACGGCTTTTTCGTCATTTGAAATATTTTTACCGACTGTCAGCCTGTTATTTTTCAAATAATCTTCAAAAGTATGCAAGGGTGTTCCGCCAATGGTCAAAATCCTTTCTGCAATATCATCAATCTGGATTTGCGCGTCGGTATACAATTCTTCAAATTTCACATGAAGATTGAAAAAACGCTTCCCGCGAATGTTCCAGTGAATTCCGCGCAAATTTTGGTAATAGACCTGATATCCTGACAAAAGTATGTTGAGTTCTGTGACTATGGCTTCCGATTCTGTCACCGGCAATCCTATGGTGTTGGTTTTCATAACTTGGTTTTTTAGAATTAATTCGTATAAAGTTAAGAAAAAAACACCAAACAAGAATAAACAAAATCGATTGTTTATTATATTTGCATCATAAATTATTATTATAATGACGATTACACAATTACAATATGTTTTGGCAGTTGCCGAATATAAAAACTTCACGCTTGCAGCCGAGAAATGCTTCGTCACCCAGCCGACGCTGAGCATGCAAATCCAAAAAGTCGAGGAAGAGCTCGGCATCCAGATATTTGACAGAACCAAAAAACCCATCCAACTGACCGACATTGGTGAAAAAATCGTTACCCAGGCGAAAAATATCGTCAATGAATCCGGAAGGATAAAAGACATTGTCGACCAGCAAAAAGGTTTTATCGGCGGCGAATTCCGTTTGGGGATCATTCCTACCGTTATGCCAACTTTGTTGCCGATGTTCCTGAGCAATTTCATCAAGAAATACCCAAAAGTCAAGTTGCTCATTGAAGAGCTTAACACGCAGGAAATCATCACCCGATTGAAGAACGGGCATTTGGACGCGGCCATTGCAGCCACGCCATTGGAAGAAGAAAAAATCAAGGAAATCGTTTTGTATTATGAGCCTTTTGTCGCTTATATCCCGGCAAATCATTCCAATTCCCAAAAAAGTGAAATCGAGATCAGCGACTTGAACCCAGATGAAATTTTATTATTGCGTGATGGCCATTGCTTCCGCGAAGGTGTTTTGAATTTGTGCAACATCAGTGGTGCGCACAGCAATAAGTTCAGCATTGAAAGCGGCAGTTTTGAAACCCTGATCAAATTGGCCGATGAAGGTTTAGGAACAACGCTGCTGCCCTATCTGCACACGATGGATTTAAAAGAAAGTGACAAAGGCAAACTGAGGCATTTCAAAGACCCGAAACCTTCGCGTGAAGTCAGCCTGATATTCCCGAAAACCGAATTGAAGATGCACATCATCGAAGCGTTGCGAAGCACAATTGCAGGTGTGGTTAAAGGTGCTGTGGTTTTCCAGAATGTCCAGATTGTGAGTCCGTTGCCCAAAAAATAAGCAACAAAAAAGGAGCCAAACGGCTCCTTTTTTATTCAATAACAATGGAAAGGCATTGTTTTAGTTCGGGTTTTTCACTCGTAAAAAACACAAGCCATTTCCTAAGTTGTTCGAGTTCATATGGCAATAAGTTCTTAATTGCCTTCTTGAGCTCTTTACTGAAAAGGATGGGATCGAAGCTCACTCTTTCCAGTACTGATTTGGTGTAATCGTAAATCATTCTGGGCATGATAAAAAGATTTAGGGTTATCTTAATAAGAACGACTGTAAAGAAACATAGTCTTATCGATAAAAACAAATAAAACGTCGACGAAATACATAAAAATGCGTTTATCGACGTTTTTTAACGTATTTTATATGTTTTAACCTACAAATACATATTTAAAAATATTTAAAGATAAGGCAAATAAAAAAGGAGCCATTTAAGCTCCTTTTAGTTTTTTATTTATTGACCAGAACAAGACATTGCTTGAGTTCGGGTTTTTCTTTTGTAAAACTTAAAAGCCAGTCTGTAAGTTGTTCAACTTCATATGGCAGTAACATCTTTAATGCTTTTTCTAATTCTTTGCAGAAAAGTAGAGGATCAAAACTTACCCTTTCGAGTATCGTCTTTGTGTAATCGAACATGGTTCTTTTCATAAATGATAATTACATTTATAGTTGTATAAAATTGGTCAAACCAAATTTAAGCGAAAAAAGAATTGCTTTGACAAAACAGTTGTTAATTAAAATTCCACTGTGAGTTAATTATTCCTTAAAGGCGCGCATCATCTCCCTTTTACCAGGCGGACCTTCCAGTTTCTCAACCCTGAAACCTACTTCCTGTAAGCTTCTTTTCACAACGCCTCGTGCCGCGTAAGTGACAAGTATGCCTTTATCTTTAAGTGCATCATACATGATTTTGAAAATTTCGGTACGCCACAATTCCGGTTGGGCACGATAGCCGAAAGCATCAAAATAAATCAGGTCGAATTTATTTTTATATGTGATGTCGTCGAAGAACAGTTTGTTTTTTGTCAGTTTGAAATTTTGTGAAAGGCACATTTGTTGTTCCCAGTCGCTTTCATGCATTTGCCTGAAAATATTAGAATCACTTTCAGCCCGGAGTTCAGAAACGTAATTCATCCCGGCAACTTCATCAGCGGAAATCGGGTATGCTTCTACTCCAACGTAATCCACTTCCATATTCATTTTCGATGCTTCCAAATACGTAATGAACGCATTCAATCCCGTTCCAAAACCAATTTCCATAACAGAAATAGGCTTTCCCTGACCCGAGCGATAGCGAACAGGCGAAGCAAATAAGGACAATCCATTGTTAATGAATACGTGATAGGCTTCCTGGATCGCGCCGTGTGTGGAATGGTAACATTCATCCCATTCCGGCAAACGGATGGTCGTTGAACCGTCTTCGGTGCGGATGATTTCCCTTTTCAATTAGTCGATGTATAATTTCCTGATTCGTGGAATCGGGCCGCCGCATTTGACTTTGTGGCATTCAAGACATGCGTTAACGCCTTCGTTAAAATGTTGCTTGGCATTCTTGGGATCTTCATAAATCAGCTTTTGAGCGTTGATGAAGATTTCTGCCTGCTTCTTAAAAAAAGCGTCATTTTCCTTATCGTCGGTCATGACCGCTTTGTGGATTTTGAGGAAATGGTTTGGGAATTCCCCAATCGTATCGCCTTTTTTGATGCGTTCCTTTAGCCTTTCATTATCGACATACATCTGTTCCATCAACATGGACATTTCCGACATTTTGTACATTTCGAATTTTTTGCCTTTGCCGGAAGTCTTTTCAGAAGTACAGGCTTCTTTTTGAACCACTGGCTGTTCTTCCTTCTTATCGCAAAAGATAAAAAGACAAAACAATGGCAATATGAAAATCCATTTTTTCATTATTCCTTTAATAATACGCCATCGGCCTGGAAAGCATAAGTGATTTTAGGCTCGGTGATTTTGTTGATTTCTTCCTGTGATTTTCCGCCGTCTTTGGCATAATGCTGCAACTCGCCAACGGAAACCACATCGATATACGCTTTGCCGCTGACAACTGCTTCAGAATTGTCGGCATTCAATGGCACGAAAAACCCATAATCCTTAAACCTGACGAAAGATTCTTTGTCGTTTGACAATGCCATCGACATCCAGCAACCTTTTTTCTTGCAGACATCTGTGACTTTCGACGCAAATTTTACCGCAATCGTATCGCCTTTTTTGAGGCTTTTATATTTATTGAGCATTTCGGCAGCAGTCAGCGCTTTGGCAGGTGTAATGCTCGAACCGAAAGACGCATAATTGCCTTTTACATCAGCGGCGCCACTGGCAGCTTTCTCTGCTTTTTTATATTCGGCCTTGAAAACTTCAGGTGCTTTTTCTTCATCTGCTACTTCTACCCCATCAGTGGATTTTATTGTTTCCTGTACCGCAACCGTATCTTTTTCAACGATGCTGTCAGCTGGGTTTTCGACTTTGGTTTCGTCAACTTTTACTTCTTCAGATGTATTTTTACAGGCAGCCATTGCCAACAATGAGCAACCCAAAACAACCAATTTTTTCATTTTGCGATTTTTAGCGATTAACAAATTTTCGAGTTGCAAAAATAAGGAGTTTATCCAAACGGCAATTCGATATGGCAGTATTTTTCGCGTTTTGCTGCAGATTTAATAATAATTTATATCATTGAAAATCAAAAAGGAAAAAGCGATAAATTATTCCTGTCACTTCCGTGAAGATGTTAATTTTTAATTAATTTAGCCAAAAATTAAATCAGTCAGCCAATTTTTGATTTTTATTGTATTATTAATTCATATTCAATAGATTACGAAATATTTTTCATTTAAAACTACAGTAGAATGAACATAAAAACTACTCACGAAATCGATATCGTAAAGGTTTCTGCCTCTAAAATCCATACCGTTGATTTTGAAAACCTTGTCTTCGGAAACATATTCACAGACCACATGCTGATTTGCGATTATAAGGAAGGCGCATGGCAAAAACCAATCATCAAAGCATACGAGCCATTTTTAATCGACCCGTCGGCAAAAGTCTTCCATTACGGCCAGGCCATTTTTGAAGGAATGAAAGCCTATAAAGATGAGAACGATGATGTTTGGCTTTTCCGTCCCGACCAGAATATGGACCGTTTCAACAAATCGGCTGTCAGGATGGCGATGCCCGAAGTTCCCGAAGAAATCTTCATGGGCGGATTGCACGAAATCCTGAAACTCGAAAAAGACTGGGTTAAAAAAGGAAAAGGAAATACCTTATATATCAGGCCGTTTATGATCGCTTTCGGAACCGGGGTTGTGGCCGCGCCGTCTACGCAATACCGTTTTATGATTATTTTGTCGCCTGCAAAAGCCTATTATTCTGGTGAAGTGAAAGTCATCATCGCCGAGCATTTCAGCCGTGCGGCCAATGGCGGAATCGGTGCTGCGAAAGCCGCCGGAAATTACTCAGCCCAATTTTACCCGCAAAAACTCGCGAATGAAAAAGGCTTCCAGCAAATTATCTGGACGGATGACGCAACGCACACAAAACTTGAAGAAGCCGGAACGATGAACGTATTTTTCCGCATCAACGATACCTTGTTGACTGCGCCGGTCAGCGAACGGATTTTGGATGGCGTGACGAGAAAAAGTATTATCGACTTGGCAAAAAGAGAAGGGATTGCTGTTGAAGAACGTTCGGTTTTGGTCGAGGAATTGGTCACTGCTGCAAAAAACGGGGCTTTGAAAGAAGTTTTTGGCGCCGGAACTGCAGCTGTCATCAACCCGATTGTCGGGTTTTCGTACCAGGATGTGTATTATGAATTGCCAAAAACAGAAAATTCATTTGCTTTACAATTAAAGGAAAAGCTGACGAATATCCAGTATAAACTCGCCGAAGATACTTTCGGCTGGACCGTGAAAGTTAATTGATAATGGAAAATTGATAATTATAGGAAATCCCGATTTATGGTCGGGATTTTTTATTTGTAGCATGTTCCTGCTTTCCATTGCAATCTTTTATTCCGCTGCGCTTCTTAAAAGGATTTTTATTGCAATCAGGGCTAGGCTTTTGAAGTTACCCCAAAATTGCGTTAAGGATTGAAGTGAAAAGCCCACAGCGAAGTATGAGCGAGGACTTGCAACGCAAAGCCTGGCGCAAGGCACGCAGCGCAACGCCCAAAATAAATAGCCACAGATTCGCAGATTTTATCTTGAAATTCTAAGAAAAATCTGTGAATCTGTGGCAAACGTTTTTATTTCAAAATCTCCGAGAAATCCGGTTTAAAATAATTCGGGCCTTTCATGACTTTGCCGTCCTCGCGATAAATCGGTTTGCCGTCATGGCCAAGCTTGCTCATATTGCTGCGCTGGATTTCGTCGAAAACCGCTTCGATTTTGTGCTGCAATCCGTGTTCGATGATCGTGCCGCAAAGGATATACAGCATGTCGCCAAGCGCGTCGGCGATTTCAACCGAATCATTATTCCGGACCGCTTCAAGGTATTCCTCATTTTCCTCTTTCATTAAATTGTAGCGGAGTATGTTGATGGATTCACCCAAATCCCCTTTTGGCGTTTCGCTGACGCCAAGCCCGAAAGCAGTGTGGAATTCCTTTACAGCATTGAGTTGTTTTTGCATGATTTTATGATTTAATTGACAACGCAAAATAGGAAGTTTCGGCTGCAAATGATTAAATTTGGCGAAAATATTATACACAATGTTTACACAGGGACAATGGATTTTTGCAGGCTTATTTTTAGTCGCATTTATCATCGCTGCGATCTTTACGTATCGCAAAGACACGAAACTGCACAAAATGCATTATAAGGGAAGTTACCGCGTGTTGATTGGATTCCTGCTGTTTATCGCGTTCTTGTTTTTTATAAAATCGTACTTGAAACATTAATCATCGCCGGCGATAAATTCTTTTTGCCCGTGGTTTGGTTTATCCTGCAGCACGGCAACAAGCTGAAAAATCCCGTAACTGAAAACGAACGTCAGCAATGCCACGAGGAAATAGTATACTATTTTAAATTTCTTGCTCATTTTATCGGTTAAATTGGATACTTCCCGATTTACGAAAGGAATTAAATTTTGGTTTCGACTGTTGAAAACTTTTTTTGCATAAAAAAACCGCCATCGGGGACAGCGGTCTTTTTTATAAAATATTTCTAATTCTCATCCGGCAGGAAGCCGAAATCTTTTGAATAATTCAGCATCTGCTCGGCGAACGATTTTGGCTGTGTCACTTCAATCGAAATGATTTTGCCGCTGTCGTCCATTTTTGGCACAAGCACTGGGTTTATAAATCCGCTATATGGCGCAGATTTGAATTGCTTGTTGCGCTCGAGGATTTCCTTGTGCAGTTTTTGGTCGACTTTCACACCGTAATTTTCAACAAGCGCTTTACCGGCTTTGAAATCGCCTTCCGATTTGATGCGTTGCGTTTCACGGAGCAATTGCCCGAAAAGATCGTGCAGTTTTTCATAATTGGTGATGTTGAAATAGGTCTTGCCATTCCTGGTGATTTTTTCGATCACATTGTCTTTTTTTCCTTTTTCAAAAACCCAGGCACTGACCCATTGGCGGTTTCTCATGTGCGCTTCCTCGATGTTGGCGCCCAAATCCAAACGGATCAATTGCGTCATCAAACCGTTCCTGATATAACCGTCGTAAGCGGCCATTCCTGTTTTTTTCCAGTCGTCAACCAATCCGAGTTCCTGGAGTTTTGGGTTGTACAGGTAATACAATCCGACCAAATCGGCGCGGCCTTCTTCCAAAGTCGACGCGTAGCTTTTCAGGGTTTCTTTTGGCGTTCCGACACCTTTGTTGATTTGTCCTGAAGCGTGGCCAACGACTTCGTGCAATGCCGTGTGGAGTTTATCAGCCATTTCACCGTATTTCTCCTGTAATGCTATTTCTTCTGGATCATTGGCGAATTCTTTCAGCCTGTCTTTTCCGCCGGCATTGTTATATGAATCGACGATATTGCCGAGCGACACGGATTTTGAGCCGTATTCTGCGCGAATCCAGTCGGCGTTCGGCAGGTTCACTCCTATTGGCGTACTTGGCGAAGAATCTCCGGATTCGCCTGCTACAATAACCGTTTTATAAGAAACGCCGGTTACTTTTTTCTTTTTATGTTCTGGCATCAATGGCGAATTGTCTTCAAACCATTGGGCATTGCTTGAAATTTTTTCCATTTTGGCCGACATGTCGAAATCCTTGATTTGGACAACACCTTCGTATGAACCTCTGGCGCCAAGCGGATCATTGTAGACTTCTACGAAACCACTGATGTAATCGATGTTGCCTTCTGTCGCCTGAAGCCATGCGATGTTGTAATCATCCCAGGTTTTCAAATCGCCGGTTTTATAGAATTTGATCAACAGTGCGAGTGCGTCGGCTTGCTTTTTATTTTCGGCCACGCCTTTTGCCTTTTCAAGCCAGTAAACGATTTTGTCGATTGCCGGCCCATACATGCCACCGCTTTTGTAGACTTTTTCGCTGAGTTTGCCATCGGTGCCTCTGACCAATTTGGAATTCAATCCGAAAGAATATGGGTGATTGGTATCCGGGCTTTTCATGTTTTTGTAAAACGCTTCCGCTTGCTGGTCAGTAATTCCTTTGTCATAAAAATTCACCGCAGAACCGGCGATTAGGCCTTTTGATTCGTCAAGATTGACTTTTTTGGCATCTTTACCATCGAAAATGACATCGACGATTTCAGGCGCCAAAGTCGTTTTGGTGTCAGCCATCAATTTGGTTAGATAATCTTTTGTAAAATCCGGCTTAATTTTATCCATCGAATAATGGTGGTGAATGCCGTTTGAAAACCAGACCCTTTTCAGGTAAATCTCAAAGTTTTTCCAGTCTGCCGCAGTTTTGTCGCCTTTATAATTGACATAAACGTTTTCAAGCGCTTTCCTGATTTTGAGGTTGTATTTGTAATTCTGGTCCCAATAAATATCACGTCCGGCGGTTCCGGCTTGCGTGAGATAATACAACAATTCCTTTTCTTTTATGGTCAGGTTTTCCCAGCCTGGGATTTGGTAACGCAGCACTTTGATATCGGCAAACTGCTCTGCAACATATTCAAAAGGTGTTTCGGGCGTTTTCGCTTCTTCCTTTTTGTCAGCTTCCTTATTGCAGGAAACCATGATGGAAGCAGCGATAAAAATTCCTGCTATTGTCTGTAATTTCATTATTGAATATTTAAGTTTAAAAAATTTGACACACAAATATAGTCTTTCTATAAAACGGTTTGCCATTGAATCCCGAAAATCAATTTGCGATTTCATGGAAACCAAAAATTTAATCTTTAACTTTACGTCACCTTAAAAAACTGGCAAATATGAGAATCATAAAATATATATTTTTGCTACTGGTACTGATTTTCGTGGCCGTTGCGGTATTTGTAGCCACTGAAAAAGGCGATTTTGACATTACAAAAACCAAAGTAATCCATTCACCGCGAACCGTAGTTTTTAATTATGTCAATGATTACAGCAACTGGCAGAATTGGTGGCAAAATCCGGGTACAGATTTCACCTATACGAATGTCACAGCCGGAAAAGGCGCTTCATTTTCCTGGAACGGAAGTGACAGCGGGTCGATGCAGACCATTTCTGTAAAAGAAAACGACAGCATTCACCAGAAAATGGAAATGAACGGGATGCCAGGCGAAGTATTTTGGACATTTAAAGATACGACCGGCGGAACAAAAGTCACCTGGCGCGTAAAAGGAAAAATTGGCTTCATGCCTAAAGTATATACAGCGTTGAAAGGCGGAGCAAATCGAGTTATTGGAGTAAAGTATGAGACAAGCCTGGCCAAACTCGACAAGACGCTCGATAATGAAATCAATAGTTATAAGATAAAAATTGACGGCATTACACAGAAATCCGGGAATTTCTATTTGTACCAATCCATAACCAGTACTGTCGAGAACATGCCGAAAAATATGCGGATCATGATGTCGAAATTGGTTTACTTTTTTAAGAAGAATAAAATTCCGATGTATGGAAAGCCTTTTATTTCCTATGATTACTATGACAAAGCAAAAGGCATTTCAAAATTTTCTGTTTGTATTCCTGTAAAAGATGAAGTTTTTATTGCGCCCGGAAGCGATATCATGGCCGGGAAATCCGATGAATTCCATTCATTGAAAACGACCTTATTTGGCGACTATTCACACATGGATGAAGCGTGGAACAAAGCATACGATTACATTGCAAAAAACAATTTGTCGAAAAATGATGGAAATGCCGTCGAAGTATATACAACCACAAAAGACGATATAAAAAGTCCGTCGAAATGGGTGACTGAAATCTACATTCCGATTAAGGCGGATGCGGTTGTGCCCGAAACAAATGCAACAACTGCCCCGACTGAAAAGCCTGCAAATCCAAAACCCGAAACACCAACAGAGGAAATTTCAATTCCCTGATTAAACTTTTTGTGCCAACCGGATTCTAAATCCCAAAATTTGCTTTGTCAGAAGAAAAGGAATTTATACAACAGTTACTGGATCCAAAAACGCAGAACGTTGCGTTTCAAAAACTGTTGTCGGATTATCAACGTCCTTTGTATTACCACATCCGAAGTATTGTGCTGAACCATGACGATGCAGACGATGTGTTGCAGAACACATTTGTGAAGGTATTTCGGCACTTGAGCGGCTTTAAAGGCGACAGCAAATTGTTTTCATGGATTTATCGGATTGCGACCAATGAATCATTGTCGTTCCTTTCCCAGAAAGCCAAACGGAACGGAATTACAAGTGAAGCATTGCAAACCAGGCTTGTTGACAATATCAAGGCCGATACTTGGTTTGACGGTGATGAAATACAATTGAAACTCCAAAAAGCAGTGGCAGCATTACCTGAAAAACAACAGTTGGTTTTTAAAATGAAATATTTCCAGGAAATGAAATATGAAGAAATATCTGAAATCCTCGGAACGACAACAGGTGGATTAAAAGCCAGTTACCATCACGCAGTGAAAAAAATTGAAGATTACATGACACGGGATTAAACCCTGATATATTAATTTTGTCTTACGCCCAATGAAAGCATTTAAATTAGATAACGAACCTAGAATAACAACTGGATTTACTACTCCGGCAAATTATTTTGAAAATTTTTCAGAGCGGGTGATGCAAAAAATTGCTGAACCTGAAGTGAAAGTTGTTCCGCTTTTCCGCCAACGGAAATCCTGGATTTATGCAGCGGCAGCCGTTTTGGTTCTTGCGCTTTCGATTCCTGTTCTCAACAAATTTACTACACCATCAAACGAACCTGATACTGCGACACTTGAAAATTACCTGGCTTACCATGCCGATATTTCTGATGAGCAATTGGTGGATTTATTGGAAACTGAAGACATCGAAAAAATAAAAATCGACTATAAAATAGAAGACAAGGCACTTGAAGACATGCTTTCCTCAAACGCCGATATAGAAAATTACATAACTGACTGATATGAAAAACACCAGATTATTCACGACATTCCTGATTTTAATTAGTGCGGCAATATTCGCGCAGAATGGCCGATTCAGGGAAAAAATCGAGCAGGTAAAATCATTAAAAGTAGCTTTCATTACAAATGAATTGGCATTGACGCCTGATGAATCGGCAAAATTCTGGCCTCTTTACAACGCGTTTGATGAAAAACAAAGGGATTTGAAAAAACAGAAAATCGGTTCATTCGTTGACCGACGTGATGATGCTGCGCTGGATAAGATGTCCGATAAGGAAGTGACGGCACTTTTGGCACAAATGGAAAGCAATGATGAGGAATTATATCAATTACGCAAAAAGTTCACTGCCAGCCTAAAGGGCGTTTTGCCGGCAATAAAAATCATAAAACTAAAGAAGGCAGAAGAGGATTTCAGCAGGAAATTGCTTCAGCAATACCGTGAAAAAGGCGGAAGAAAATAATTTTTTCAGGAAGTCACATTGATAAAAGGGAGTTTTTCGCTCCCTTTATTTTTTAAAAGAAATTCTGATAATTTTATTTTTTCCTGCTGCAAACGCCGTGTTTTCATTTAAAAAACGAATGGTATATAATGTCTTGTCATCGAGTAGTTTTTTCCATGACAATCCACTGTCAGCAGAATAATACAACCCGGAAATTCCGACGCATACGATTTCTTTTCCGTCGCTTTTAGGAACAAACTGTGCACATGAGGCATAACCAAATCCGATATTCTCCGCAACCAGTTTCCAAGTTTTGCCACCGTCATCAGAGATTGCCTTATTGCCGTAATCCTGGTTTGGTTTCTCATAATCGCCACCAGCGATAAATCCGGTTTTCTCATCATAAAAATCGCCAGTAAATGTGCCGGTCATTGCACTGCCCTGAACAATTGGTGTCTCAAAAACCTGCCAGTTGTTCCCCTTATCCGGAGAATAGAAAACCCTCGATTTTTTGCCACCTGAAATCACCCAGGCCATATTTCCTTTCAATATCACATTGGAATTGCTGGCCGCAAAAGCGGCTTCACCGTCTATGGTCTTTGGCAAATTCTCACATGGTATTTTGCTCCATGAGTTTCCGCCGTCGCGCGTAATGAGAACTGAAAGGCAATTTTCAACCGGATCACCAATTGCGATGCCTTCATTATCATTCCAGAACTGCATGCTGTCATAAAACGCTTTTTTATCGGTTTCCCTGTAGACCAATTTTGATTTATGATTCTGCTTGTCTATTTGGTACAAAAGCGCTGGGCTTCCGGCATTGATGATAAAGATTGACCTGGAAGTTTTTGCAATGCTTCTGAATTCCGGTTTAAGCGTATCAAAGACGATTCGTTTTTCGAAAGTCGTATTGTCGGTGAAATCATAAAACCCAAACCTGCCTTCATCAGCTGCATACCATACTTTATTTTCATCGGTTAAGATTGCCCTGACACTCATCTTACCAGTAATCATCGTATCGACAGAAACGGATTGAAATGGCTTCAATGGCTGCGAATAAAGATTTGGACTAAAAATGAAGGAGGAAATTAAAGTTGTAAATGATATAAAAAGTTTCTGCATTTTATGGGCTTTCTTATGGCTAAAAGTACGATAATTTATTATTGGCACAGTAATTGGATGTCGGAAAAACAAGTAATCAAAATTGTTCTGCAAACCGGATTACAAATATTAACCAGCAAAATTTAAATATATTATGAAAACGAAATTAGTCATCTTCGCCTTTTTTGCCTCACTGATGTCAAATGGGGTTTTTGCACAGGATAAGACAACTGTTACTGCAACAAATACAGATATCAGTGACAATCTTGACTTGAAAGCCGTAGCTTCGATTTTTGGGGATTCTAAAGATCTTGAAGATTTTGAAAGAAGGTTGAACGACCCAGATATGCAGATTTCAAATCTGGATTTAAACGGTGATAATGAGGTTGATTACCTTAGAGTAATCGAATCAGTTGAAGGAAACACTCACCTTATCATTATTCAATCGGTTTTAGACAAGGATGTTTATCAGGATGTGGCCACTGTTGAAGTAGAGAAAGATGCGAATAATAACGTTCAGGTGCAGGTTGTTGGTGATGTTTATATGTACGGAAGTGATTATATTTATGAACCCGTTTATATAACAAGACCGATTATTTACGATTATTTCTGGATTGGCGGTTACCATCCGTATTATTCTTCATGGTATTGGGGTTATTATCCAAGCTATTACCACGTATGGCATCCTTATCCAATATACAGATACCGAAGAAACATACATGTCCACATCAATACCCATAATCATTACAATTATGTACATACCAGGAGAAGCGCAAGAGCTGCGGCATTATACAATACAAGGCGTTCTAATGGGTATGAAGTCCGTCACCCTGAAAATTCTTTCACAAGAAGAAATCCCAATGTGACAAACAGACATGAATTGACCCAAACAAGAAGAACACAAAGTTCAGGAACGAGAAGTTCAGGTACAAGAAGTGGTTTGTATACTCCAAATACAAGAAACGCTGCCGGAACCGGAGGTGTAAGAACCCATTCGGCAAATACCCGAAGTAATGGAACAAGGACGACAACATCTCCGACAAGAGCCAATTCTAATGTAAGAACAAATACTTCAGGAAATACAAGAAGTTCTGGTACAACCAGAGCTACAATTCCCGCCTCAGGCACCAGGAATAACACCAGCGTCAGAACTGCGCCGGCTCCGGGAAATGTAAGAACTAATACCGATATAGCTCCGGCAAGTTCAGGAACAAGGATTCAATCCACAAATAATATCAATACCAGGGTTGAATCACCAAGGGTTAATACAAGAACTGAAAGCCCAGGGCCTGCTGCGCAGCAAAGAATTGAAACCCCGAGAGTCAGTCCTTCTCCCGGTAACGCGCCAAGACAAAACAGCGCGCCAAGGAACGAAACGCCACAAAGAAACGAGCAAAGAGGCGGAAGAAGATAAACATCATTATATTAAAACCAAGAAGACACTGCATCAAGCGGTGTCTTTTTCATTTAAAAGCAACTGCAATTAATATTTCCAAAAATTTACAGTTTATCTGTTTTATAATGGTAAATTTGTAAACTTTTTTGAATAGTTTTTTATGAGCGCTCCACATAAAGGTCTTCACAGTAAATTAACATTCGCAGGTTTATTAATTACTTTAGGAATAATTTACGGTGACATTGGAACTTCTCCTTTGTATGTAATGAAAGCCATCATCGGAAGCAATCCGATAAATGCAGATATCGCTTTAGGCGGAATCTCATGTATATTCTGGACATTGACTCTGCAAACCACCATCAAATACGTATTGATAACCTTAAGCGCTGATAACAATGGCGAAGGTGGAATTTTCGCATTGTATGCCTTGGTCAAACGGACAAAGGTCAAATGGCTCATCATCCCGGCAATTATAGGCGGAAGCGCTTTGCTCGCCGACGGAATCATTACACCGCCGATATCTGTTTCAGCTGCAGTTGAAGGGATTCGTAAGTTTTACCCTCAAATCAACACCGTACCGATTGTCATCGGAATTCTCGTGATGTTGTTTACAATCCAGCAATTCGGAACTAAACTCGTCGGTAAGTTTTTTGCCCCGATGATGTTGCTGTGGTTTGCCATGCTGGGCGTGCTTGGATTCCTCCAAATCATGCAACACATGGAAGTGCTGAAAGCCATAAATCCATATTATGCCTTTCATCTTTTGAGGATACATCCTGAAGGATTTTACGTTTTGGGATTTGTCTTCCTTTGTACGACTGGTGCCGAAGCGTTATATTCTGATATGGGTCATTGCGGAAGGAAAAACATCCGCATCAGCTGGATTTTTGTAAAAACAACTTTAGTGCTGAACTATTTTGGACAAGCGGCATATCTGATCCATCATGAAGGCAAAACGCTCCAGGAATTGGGTGGCGAATTCGGGAATCCTTTTTACCTGATTATGGCCGATTGGTTCCAGCCCATTGGAATCGTCATTGCCACAATCGCAGCCGTCATCGCTTCCCAGGCATTGATAAGCGGTTCATTTACCTTAATCAACGAGGCGATGCGCCTGAGTTTCTGGCCAAAAGTACGGATCAAATATCCAACAGAACTCAAAGGCCAATTATACATTCCTTCCATCAACTGGCTTTTATTGGCGGGCTGTATCATGGTTGTGCTTCACTTTGAAGAATCAAGCAACATGGAAGCCGCTTATGGATTGGCAATCGTCTTGTGCATGATTATGACCACGATATTGCTGAACTATTTCATGATTATGAAAAGGGTTTCGTGGTTCTTTATCATCCCAACAATCGTGATTTATCTTACGATAGAAATCAGCTTTCTGATTGCCAACCTAAAAAAATTCACGCACGGCGGTTATGTTACGCTCTTTATTGCAGTGATTTTGATTGGAATTATGGCCACTTGGTGGAAAGCCAAAAAAATCAGTAAACTCTACACCAAAATGGTTAAAATTGACCAATACAAAAAAGTATTGGCCGAACTCAGCGTCGATTTATCCATCCCGAAATATGCCACGCATTTGGTATATATGACCAATGCGAACCGCACCGATGAGATTGAAGAAAAAGTGATGTTCTCCATTCTTCAAAAACGCCCGAAAAGAGCCGACATTTACTGGTTTGTACACGTCAACATCGTCAATGAACCTTACCGTTCCGAGTACAAAGTCACAGAAATCATGCCCGACGATTTGTTCCGCATCGATTACAACCTTGGTTTTAGGGAATCGACAAAAATCAATTTGTTGTTTAAAGCCGTGCTTCGCGACATGGTGAAAAACGGTGAAGTTGACATCACCAGCCGATACGAGTCATTGAATAAGAATAATATCATCGGTGATTTCAAATTTGTCCTGTCTGAAAAATTCCTTTCCAATGACAGCTTTATGAAATGGGATGAGAAAATCATCATGAATACTTATTTCATGATTAAGAAATTAAGCTTGTCTGAGGAAAAAGCTTTTGGACTCGACAGCAGCTCGGTGAAAATCGAGAAATTCCCGATGGTGCTTCATCCGCCGGAAAATATCAGCCTTACCAGAATCCAATAAACATAAAACACTGCTCAAAAGGCGGTGTTTTTCATTTTTAACAGCTAAAAATGTGATACCTTTGCACCTCAATTACAAGAAATGAGATTACACAGGAATTTGGTTTATACCACTATCGATTCGCTTAACGCTATATTTAACGAGGCGGAATATGCAGATAAAGTAGTGGCCAGGGCATTGAAAAAAGACAAACGCTGGGGAAGTTCAGACCGCAAATTTGTTGCCGAAACCATCTACGAAATTGTGCGTTGGAAACGCCTTTATTCTGAAATTGCCGAAGTAAAAGAGCCTTTCGACAGGGACAATCTCTGGAGGATGTTTTCAGTTTGGGCCGTTTTGAGAGGTTATCCAATTCCTGACTGGCGCCAACTTGAAGGCACGCCGGAAAGAAAAATCAAAGGCCGTTTTGACGAGCTTTCTAAAATACGTGCCATAAAAGAATCCATTCCAGACTGGATGGATGCACTTGGGAGCAAAGAACTGGGCGAGAAAATTTGGGCCAAGGAAATCGCCGCACAAAACCAACCTGCAAAAGTCATTCTTCGTGTCAATACATTGAAAACCACTAAGGAAAAACTGCACGCCATTTTAATGGACTTAAACATTGAAACCGAATTCCTCAAGGACCAGCCAGATGCATTGGTTCTGAAAGAACGCGCGAATGTCTTCCTGACCGATGCGTTTAAGGAAGGTTTTTTTGAAGTCCAGGATGCCAATTCACAATTGGTTGCAGCATTTCTGGAAGTTGAACCCGGAATGCGAGTCGTTGATGCCTGTGCCGGAGCTGGCGGAAAAACACTCCATATGGCGTCACTGATGGAAAATAAAGGCCAGCTGATTGCTATGGATTTGTATGAAAGCAAACTCAAACAACTGAAATTAAGAGCCAAAAGAAATGGCGCTTTCAATATTGAATACCGCATTATAGATTCGACGAAAGTCATCAAGAAACTCCACGAAAAAGCAGACCGCGTTTTGATTGATGCACCTTGCAGCGGATTGGGTGTGTTAAAACGAAATCCTGATGCCAAATGGAAACTGCAGCCTGAATTTATAGACAATATCAAAAAAGTCCAGGCTGAAGTCCTTGAAAATTATTCCAAAATGGTAAAACCCGGCGGAAAACTGGTTTATGCTACCTGTTCAGTATTGCCTTCCGAAAATCAGGAACAAGTTAACCATTTCTTGACCACAGAAACAGGGAAAAACTTTACCTTTGTAAAAGATTCAAAAATATTGGCTTCCGAATCCGGTTTTGACGGATTTTATATGGCTTTGTTGGAAAGAAAAAATTAAAATTCCCAAATGAAAAAAATCTACACATTTACACTGTTATTAGCATTTATAACAGGCTTCGCACAGATTCCTGCCGGTTATTACAATACGGCAACAGGAACAGGTTATACCTTGAAAACGCAATTGTACAACAAGATCCATGCACATACCGAGCTGTCTTATACGCCAGGTTTGTGGAATGCCTATCCTTCTACTGATGCGAAAGCAGACGGAAAAGTCTGGGACATTTATTCCAATTGCACTTTTACTTTTGGAACCGGTGGAAATCAGGACCAAGGCGCAGGCGGAAGCACAGAATGCGAGTTCTACAACCGCGAACATACGTTCCCAAAAAGTTGGTTTGGCAATGGCACACCAATGTATACCGATCTTTTCCATGTCATGCCAACCGACAAGAAAGACAACGGTTTAAGAGGAAATATGGCATATGGGATTGTTGGAACGGCGACGTACACAACATCAAACGGCTCTAAAATTGGAAATAACATTGCCGCTGGAGGTCCATCAGTCGTTGTCTTTGAGCCCGCAGATGAATATAAAGGTGATATTGCCCGCAATTATTTTTATATGGCCACTTGTTACCAGGATGTAATTGCCGGTTGGGAAAATAACAATTCAAGCGGCGCCGCTTTCCTCGACGGGACAAATACCAAAGTTTTTGAACAATGGTCACTTCAGATGCTATACAACTGGCATCTTGCCGATCCTGTAAGTGCGAAAGAAATCGCACGCAACAATGCGGTTTATAATATTCAGGGAAATCGAAATCCATTCATTGACCATCCTGAATATGTGACGAGCATTTGGGGTCCGCTACTTTCTACAGCCACTTTCAATAGTGCGATGGCTTCGATTTCGGTATACCCAAATCCATCAAACAGCCACAAGATTAATATCCAGAGTGAGACCACATTGGAAGAAATCCAATTGATTACTATCAACGGACAGCTTATGCAGCAAATTAAGAATCCGGTATTTGACAACAGCACCTATACCATGGAAAATCTCCCAAGCGGGTTTTATTTCCTAAAACTGACTTCAGACCACCAATCGGTCACCAAAAAAGTCATCGTAAACTAATATCGATTTTTCAAATCTTAAAAAGCCTTCAGATTGAGGGCTTTTTTTATGGCAAAAAGTCCCGTTAAAAAATTTCGCGATTCAGAATAAACCCTATACATTTGTCGTCCTAAAATTAAATAATGAAACGAACCTCTACTCTAGCACTTTTATTTTTTTCTGCATTGGGATTTGCCCAGGCCGGTGCACCAGCTGCTCCATATTACAATGGTTTCAATTTTAACCAGACCGGAATGGCGTTGAAATCTGCGCTTGCTACGAAAATCACCACAACGCATACAAAAACGCTTAGCTATCAACAAGCCGAAGACGCAATAAAAATCGTCGATCTTGATCCGGATGATGCCACACATACAAACGTTTTGCTCATTTACGGTTTTAGCCCGAACATGTGCCCAACATCGACTGCCGATGACAAAGACCACCGCAGGAGAAACAAAAACAGCGATGGCGGCGGCAATTCATGCGAATGGAACCGTGAGCATACGTATGCAAAAGGATTGGGCACGCCAACATTTGACGAAAGTGACACGCAAGGCGCAGATGCACACCATATCAGGGCTTCTGACGTGGACAGAAATGGCGATCGTGCCAGTGAGAAATTTGCCACAGGTACGGGAAATTCTCATGATGTTACCGCTTCAACCTGGTATCCGGGTGACGAATGGAAAGGCGATATTGCCCGAATGATGATGTATATGTATTTGCGTTACGGAACGATATGTCTGCCAAAAAATGTCGGCGTGGGAACAACTGTGGCAACCGATGCCAACATGATTGACTTATTCCTGCAATGGAATGCGGAAGATCCGGTTTCGGCCGTCGAAGACCAAAGAAACACTTATCTTGGGAATGCCTCGAATACGTACGGGCAAGGAAACAGGAATCCTTTTATTGACAATCCATACCTGGCGACGTTGATTTGGGGCGGAACGCCTGCCGAAAACCGCTGGCCGGCGCTTTCAACACAAAGCTATGATTTGCTTTCAACCGTATCGGTTTATCCAAATCCTTCGAATAACGGCAAAATCGATATCGAAAGCCAAATCGTTTTGGATGATATCCAACTGCTGAACATCAACGGACAATTAATCAATGAAATCAAGAATCCAACTGTAAATAACAATATTTATACTTTGGAAAATTTACCCCAAGGCTTCTACTTTTTAAAACTGAATTCTGGCAACCAATCCACCGTAAGAAAAATATTGATAAATTAAACTTCATTTCTTAAAAACAAAAAGTCCCGCTCAAAACGGGACTTTTTATTTGTATAGATTCAGCATTTAATCATTCATCGAAATCAAAAATTCTTCATTATTTTTCGTTTTCTTAAATCGGTCGTTGATGAAATCCATCGCTTCGACAGGATTCATGTCCGCGAGATATTTACGCATAATCCACATTCTCTGGATGATGTTCTGGTCAAGCAGCAAATCGTCACGTCGCGTACTTGAAGACGTCAAATCGATGGCTGGGAAAATACGCTTGTTGGCAATTTTTCTGTCCAATTGCAATTCCATGTTACCGGTTCCTTTGAATTCCTCAAAAATCACCTCGTCCATTTTAGAGCCTGTTTCGGTCAAAGCCGTAGCGATGATACTCAATGAACCGCCGTTTTCAACATTACGCGCAGCACCAAAGAAGCGTTTTGGTTTCTGCAATGCGTTCGCATCCACACCACCGGAAAGTACTTTTCCTGAAGCAGGCTGTACTGTATTGTAAGCACGTGCCAATCTCGTAATCGAATCCAAAAGAATCACGACATCATGTCCGCATTCCACCAATCTTTTTGATTTCTCCAAAACGATGTTTGCAATTTTCACATGTTCCTGCGGCTCACGGTCGAATGTCGACGCGATGACTTCACCACGAACACTTCTCTGCATATCCGTTACCTCTTCAGGACGTTCGTCAATCAGCAATACAATCAAGTACACTTCAGGATGATTCGCGGCAATCGCGTTGGCAATGTCCTTCAACAACATTGTCTTACCTGTTTTTGGCTGGGCGACAATCATGCCCCTTTGCCCCTTACCTATTGGCGAAAACAAGTCGATGATCCTAGTCGAAATCGTGCTCTGCCTTTCGGCCAATTTGAATTTTTCTGTCGGGAAAACCGGCGTCAGATGCTCAAAGGAAACCCTGTCGCGAACGACTTGCGGATCGTGTCCATTGATTTTCAGGACGCGGACCAATGGGAAGAATTTCTCACCTTCTTTTGGCGGACGCACGACACCTTTTACAGTATCTCCGGTTTTCAATCCAAATAAACGGATTTGCGAAGTCGACAGGTAAATATCATCCGGCGAAGCCAAATAATTATAATCTGACGAACGCAAAAAACCATATCCGTCAGGCATCATCTCAAGAACGCCTTCGCTTTCTATGATTCCATCGAATTCAAAATCGGCATCGCGGAAATTGTTCTTTTTATTTTGCTTGAAATTTGGGTTTTGGTTGCCGTTCGGTCCAGGTTCTACATTTCCGTTTCCATTTTGATTCCGATTCTGATTTGGGTTATTAGCTTCGCTCCGTTCGGCTCCGCCTCGGGTCTGGTTCGGATTATTTTGGTTTTTATGCTTCTGGTTCGGATTCAGCGGTTTTTCAGAAGGCTGCTCTTCCACTACATTTTCAGTGATCACTTCAGGTTGTTCAGCTGTTTCCTCGCGGTTTTCAGAAACTTCCTTTTGTGGCGCATTCGCCTTATCGAAATTGGCTTTTTTGAATTTGATGAGTTTTCCTGGTTTTTTCTCGGGAAGTGGTGCGATATCATTTACCGGTTCTGCAGGCATTTCTTTTGGTGCCGGAGGATTCGAGAATAAATCAGTATCGTTTTTTTCAGCCTTATTATTCGGAAGAATGCGGATTCTTTTTGGCTTTTCTTCTTCAACTGCATTGGCTTTTATCGGCGCAACTGCGTCAGGATTTGCTGCCTGATAATCCAATATCTGGTAAATCAGTGCTTCTTTTTTAACGCCGGCAAACTTAATTTTTTTGGTAGCTTTCGCAATTTCCTGAAGCTCAGGCAGCTTCATTTCTTGTAATACAGAAATATCAAACATGTAATGTTATGAATTAGTTGATGTGGAGATAACTATAAAAATGTGGGTAGTAAAATTGTTCTTGTGAATTCCCGCAGATGAAGTACTTACGGTTTGTATTGCAATATTACGAATAAAAATTTATCATACAATAGTATTTATTAAAAAGAAAATATATTTTTGTGGTGCAAAAAACGCGTCATGCTACAAAGAATACAGACTGTTTATTTGATTCTTGTCCTGATTGTTTCAGGCGTCCTGCCGTTTGTTTTTCCATTGTGGAAACTAACAGGCGACAAGGAATTCTATTTCATGGAAAACACTGCCTATACGGCTTTGTTTGGGTTGAGCACAACGCTCGCGTTATTGAGCGTCATATCGTTTAAGAAAAGACAGCAGCAGTTTGTTTTCAACAGGCTGAATATGATTTTGAATTTAATTTTATTAGGATTGTTTGTATATCGTTCACTAAACTTGTCCGGAGAAGCCGTTGCGGTTTCTGAGAAGGGCATTGGGATGTTTCTACCGATTGTTTCTATCGTTTTTTTAGTTCTGGCCAACAAAGCCATCAAAAAGGATGAAGATCTCGTAAAATCTGTGGACCGATTGAGGTAAACCTATAAACTTAGTTTATTTAGTGCGAAGAAAATCCGGGCCAGCCAGCCTGGATTTTTTTTTGGGGCGTGCCACCGGCATTTGAAACATTTACCTGACAGCCAGCGGCTGTCCTCCTTTTAATTTCAAATGCCGCTGTCGCGCTGTCCGCTAAATCTTTTTCTTCGCTGCGCTTTGCAAAAGGATACCGCTTCCATCGCTCACGCGGACGGCTACGCCTTTAGACTCGGCTAAGCCTTTTGATTGTGAGACACGCAGCGCTTTTGGATTTGTCCGGAGTTCCATTGAAGATTTTCTATAGCCGCAGGCGTTTCTAAAAGCGAAGCGCGTCTAAAGTCCGCAGGGCGTGTCCAAAAGCCTACTTTTCTCCTATTTCGATAATCTCAAGATTCTGAATCTTATCACCATCAATCTCAAACCGCAGCATCGTCCGCACTTTATGGAAACCGCTAATTCCCGCCGCACCCGGGTTCATATGAAGCAGCCCCAGTTTCTTGTCAAACATGACTTTTAAGATATGTGAATGTCCACAGATAAATAATTTCGGCGGATTTAAAGTGATTTCCTGCCTGATCGCCGGGTTGTATTTTCCCGGGTAACCGCCAATATGCGTGATCCAAACGTCAACATCTTCACACATAAACCGGTTGTTCAGCGGAAATTCCATGCGCGCCTTGTCGTCGTCGATATTGCCGTAAACTGCACGAAGTGGCTTGATTTTCTTCAATTCGTCGGTAACCGACAAATTCCCAATATCGCCGGCATGCCAGATTTCGTCAGCCTTCGCGCCATATTTCAGGATTTTATCGTCGATGTAACTGTGCGTGTCGGAAATGAGAAGTATTTTTTTCATGGATTTCAAAATTGAAAACTCCAAATATACAAAAGCAAAAATGTTGATTTTGTCTTGCAGATTACTTTATCATAAATAAAAGTTTTAGATTTGGCTTAACCAACACAAAACCATCAATATGAGCAACGATACAAACGAAGAAATTACGCGCGAGGAAATAAAAAAAGAATTCCAGCTCGAACGCATGATCCTGTTTAGCGACGCCGTTTTCGCAATCGTCATCACACTCATGGCAATTGAAATCAAAATCCCCGAAACAGTAGTCTTAAATGACCAGACACTGCCAAAAGCCTTATTGCACCTGACTCCAACGCTTCTCGCTTATATTGTGAGTTTCGGTTTTATTGGCTCCATCTGGTACCAGCACCTGAAAATGTTCAGCATGCTCAAAGACTACGACAAAGGTTTGGTTGTACGAAATATGGTATTGTTGTTTTTTGTCGGCCTTTTTCCTTTTTGCGCAACGCTCATTGCCCGCGTCAAAGGCCAAATTTTGCCTTTCCTGATTTACCTTATCATTATTCTGCTTTGCATCATGGCGCAATATCTTTTGTACTATTATATCGTGGTGAAAAGGCCTGAAATCCGGCTCAATATTGACATCACCGAACACAAAAACGAGCTTTACAAAAGAAAAGTATCGTTAATGGTTTTTTCAGCAGCCGGCATATTGATTGTCATCACTTACCTGCTGATTCCCGACCCGAATATGAAATCATTGTCTACCTTATGGATGGCAGCATTTTCGATAGTATACGCCATCATCGTCAAAAGGAAAAAATCGCGATTGCAAAAACTTTAACCTTGTACAGCTGTAAAAGTTTGTAACTTTGTAACTCTAAAACTTTGCAACTTTCCTCTTGAGATATTTCATCCATTTCGCATACAAAGGCACAAATTACCACGGTTGGCAATACCAACCCAACGCAGCGTCTGTACAGGAAACGCTGAATAAGGCGCTATCTGTGATTTTGAATACCGAAATCGATTGTATGGGCGCAGGAAGAACCGATACCGGCGTTCACGCGAAGCAAATGTTTGCGCATTTCGATTATGAAAACGAGATGGATATTCCGACATTCGTCCATAAACTGAATTCCTTTCTCCCAAAAGATATTGTAGTTTTTGATATTATTTCGGTGCACGACGATGCGCATGCAAGGTTTGATGCAAAAAAGCGGACTTACGAATATCATATTAATATTTTAAAGGACGCTTTTGAAAGCGACACGAGTTGGTACAACCACCAGGAACTTGATATCGACTTGATGAACGAAGCCGCAAAATTGCTGTTTGTCCATACCGATTTCCAGAGTTTTTCAAAAGTCAACACTGATGTGAATACGTTTAATTGCCGTATTTTTGAGGCACATTGGAAAAAGCAGGACAACAAGCTCGTCTTTACCATTTCGGCCGACAGGTTTTTGCGGAATATGGTGCGCGCGATTGTCGGAACACTGGTCAATGTGGGCTTGCATAAAATCACATTGGAAGATTTCGACACGATTATTGAAAGCAAAGACAGGAATAAAGCAGGCACTTCGGTTCCTGCACACGGTTTGTTCCTGACACGAATTGAATACGATTACATTAACATTACCCAAAAGCCCTAGCCCTGATAGCAGCGACATCCTTTTGCAGAGCACAGCGGCGCAAAAGATATAGCGGATAGCAGGAAACAGCTCCTAAAAAAACAAATGAAAGCAAAAGCATTCGACACCAAAATATTCAAACGGATTCTCGTTTATACCGAACCATACAAATTGCGGTTTTACGGCGTCATTGCGTTTGCCGTGGGCTTGTCGGTATTTGCGGCATTGCGTCCATATTTGCTGAAACAAACCGTTGACGCGTACATTCGCCCAGGCGATGCGAAAGGGTTGCTGTTTTATGTGACCTTAATGGGATTCGTCCTTTTGATGGAAGTGTTCTCACAATTTTATTTCGTGTATTGGGCCAACTGGCTCGGACAGGATATCGTGAAAGACATCCGTACGAAATTGTTCCGCCACATGCTGAGCTTCAGGATGCGGTATTTTGACAATGCGCCCGTGGGCCAGCTCGTGACGCGTTCGGTATCCGATATTGAGCAGATTGCGCGCATCTTCAGCCAGGGATTGTTTATGATCATCAGCGACCTGATGAAAATGGTTGTCGTGCTGATCATTATGTTTTATATGAACTGGAAATTGACGTGGATCGTGATTCTCGCGATGCCGATATTGGTCTACATCACAAGGATTTTCCAGAAAAAAATGCAAATCACTTTTGAGGAAGTGCGCAACCAGGTCGCAAACCTGAACACTTTTGTGCAGGAACGCGTGACCGGGATGAAAATCGTACAGCTTTTCAACCGCGAGGATATTGAAGCCGAAAAGTTTAAGGAAATCAACGACAAGCACAAAAAAGCATGGGTGAAAACGATTTGGTACAACTCCATTTTCTTTCCGATTGCGGATATCATTTCGTCGCTGACCTTGGGATTCGTCGTTTGGTATGGCGGTGTTCGGATTTTAAACGGCGATGCGTTTACGACTTTCGGGGATTTGTTTGCCTATACGATGTTTATCGGAATGTTGTTTAACCCGTTGCGGCAGATTGCGGATAAGTTCAATGAGATGCAATTGGGGATGATTTCGGCCAACCGTGTGTTTGATATTTTAGATACGACCGACCAGATCCAGGATACCGGGCGTTTGATTGCGCCGAACTTTGTCGGGAATATTGAATTTAAGGACGTGCATTTCGCCTATATCGAAAATGAGGAAGTCATCAAAGGCATCGATCTCGAAATCAATGCAGGCGAAACCGTAGCGATTGTCGGTGCGACCGGCGCCGGAAAATCGACCATCATCAATTTATTGAATCGCTTTTACGAGATCAAGAGCGGTACGATCAGCATTGACGGCGAAAATATCGAGCATTACACTTTGGATTCGCTGCGGAAACAGATTGCGATTGTCTTGCAGGACGTATTTCTTTTTGCCGATACGATATTGCATAACATTACGCTTCACAATCCTGACATAACATACGAACATGTGATTGCCGCTGCGAAAAAAATCGGCGTGCACGACTTTATCCTCAGTTTGCCGCACGGTTATGAATACAATGTCAAGGAACGTGGCGTCATGTTGTCTTCGGGACAACGCCAACTGATTGCATTTTTACGCGCTTATGTCAGCAATCCCGGGATTTTGATTTTGGACGAAGCGACATCATCGATTGATACGTATTCTGAAGAGCTGATCCAGCGTGCGACGGAAACGGTTACGAAAGGCCGGACATCGATTGTCATTGCGCATCGATTGGCGACAGTCATCAATGCCGATAAGATTGTCGTCATGGATAAAGGATTGGTCGTCGAGCAAGGCACGCACCAGGAATTGCTGAACCGCACGGAAGGCTATTACAGAAATTTGTATTTTTCACAATTCCTTGTCGAAGAAAACAGCTAATTATATTTTATGGCATTTACGATCGCAATTTCCAAAGAACGCAGCGGACTGAAACAGAACCACTGGCTTAAAGTTTTCATTTCCGTTTTTGTCATTTGCTGGATCAATTCTTTTATTGGAAATACCGATACGTCGAACTGGCTTCTCGAAAACACATTGGTATTCCTCTTTTTGGGATTCATGATTTTCACATACAAAAAATACCAGTTCAGCGATTTGAGTTATTTGCTGATCTGCATCTATTTGTGTTTGCACGTTTATGGCTCAAAATATACGTATGCCGAAAACCCGTTTGGCTATTGGCTCAAAGATGCGTTGGATTTGAAAAGGAACCAATACGACCGTATCGTGCATTTCAGTTTTGGATTCCTGCTCGCCTACCCGATGCGCGAGATGTTCCTGAAATGGCTGAAATTCCCAAGTTGGGTCGCATGGACATTGCCGATTGAGATTACCCTTTCCATCAGCGCTTTTTATGAATTGGTCGAATGGGCTGTCGCCGATGTATTTTTTCCTGAACAAGGCGATGCTTATCTCGGATTGCAAGGCGACGTTTGGGATGCGCAAAAAGATATTTTCCTGGCTTTCCTCGGTGCGATATTGGCGACGACCATTGTTTCCATCGTGAAAAAGATGTGGAATATCAATGAGCCGCATTAATTGAACGGACGCCAAATTATCAAAATAAATGCTTATTTTCGCATACAATTTAGAACACAATAATTACAGCAAATGAAATACGATATTATAGTTTTAGGAAGTGGCCCGGGCGGTTATGTAGCTGCCATCAGGGCGTCACAACTGGGTTTTAAGACCGCCATCATCGAAAAGGAAAACCTCGGCGGCATTTGCCTCAACTGGGGTTGTATCCCGACAAAAGCATTGTTGAAATCGGCACAGGTTTTTGATTACCTCAAACATGCCGCTGATTATGGACTGACAGTTCCAGCTTTCGACAAGGATTTCGGGGCCGTAATTGCCCGTTCGCGCGGTGTTGCCGGCGACATGAGCAAAGGCATCCAGTTCCTGATGAAAAAAAATAAGATCGATGTCATTGATGGCGCCGGAAAACTGAAACCCGGAAAGAAAATCGATGTCAAGGCTGCCGACGGAACGACAACTGAATATTCAGCCGACCATATCATCATTGCCACTGGCGCGCGCTCCCGTGAATTGCCAAACCTGCCGCAAGACGGGAAAAAAGTCATTGGCTACAGGCAAGCGATGAATTTGCCAACACAGCCAAAATCGATGATTGTCGTTGGTTCAGGGGCGATTGGAATTGAGTTTGCCCATTTCTACAATTCGATGGGAACGGAAGTCACTGTTGTCGAATTTTTGCCCAACATCGTTCCTTTGGAAGACGAAGACATCTCGAAACAAATGGAACGCTCGATGAAAAAAGCCGGCGTGAAAATCATGACAAATTCGTCTGTTGAGAAAATCGACACTTCAGGAAATGGCGTAAAAGCGACTGTCAAAACGGCAAAAGGCGAAGAAGTCATCGAAGCTGAAATTTTGCTTTCCGCTGTCGGTATCAAAACAAATATTGAAAACATCGGCTTGGAGGAATGTGGTATTGCAACCGACAGGGACAAAATATTGGTCAACGATTTCTACCAAACCAATATTCCGGGCTATTATGCCATTGGCGATGTCGTTCCGGGACAGGCATTGGCGCACGTCGCTTCTGCTGAAGGCATTACCTGTGTCGAGAAAATCGCAGGTTTGCACGTAGACAAAATCGATTATGGAAACATTCCGGGCTGTACGTATGCAACGCCTGAAATCGCTTCTGTTGGCTTGACTGAAAAACAGGCCAAGGAAAAAGGCTACGAATTGAAAATCGGGAAATTCCCATTCTCTGCATCAGGAAAAGCGAAAGCTGCCGGAACTCCGGATGGTTTCGTCAAAGTCATTTTCGATGCGAAATATGGCGAATGGCTGGGCTGCCACATGATTGGTGCAGGCGTAACCGATATGATTGCCGAAGCGGTTGTCGCCAGGAAATTGGAAACAACAGGCCATGAAATCATCAAATCGGTGCATCCGCATCCAACGATGAGTGAAGCGATTATGGAAGCTGCCGCCGATGCTTATGGCGAAGTGATCCACTTGTAAACCCACAAATTAAAAATTATAAAATCCGTTTTGTTAAAGCAGAACGGATTTTTTATTTTATAACGGATTTATTCTGTGCGCTTTCCAAATTTTAGTCGTCGTTTTCTGAATAAATTTTAAGATAAATGTTGCAGGGCTGTTAATATATCAATACATTTGGTTCACCGCTGCCAAGCAGGATAAATACATACCCTTCAGTCGATACAACTTTCCCGTATCATTTATCCTTCTAACTTCTATTTTTTTATTTTTCGTTTAGCTGGTAAGGCTGTTGAGTGTATTCATCAGTCTTAAAAGGCAGCGGCTTATTTCTTATGAGCCAAGATGTTTTTTCAGCGTTCAGTTCGCAAGAACTCCAGATCGCATTGAGCAGCAAATTATTCCATGCTGTACTTAATACGATGCCTGTGGCTGTAGTTGTCATGCAAGCAGTGCGTGGGCCGAACCATATCGTTACTGGATTTAAATGCACTTTTGCCAATGTCACCGCAGAGAAAATATCCGACAAACCACTCCGGGGAAACAGCATCCATCCTACTGATGACGTTGCGCTCTTCGAAAAGATGGCTGCCGTTGTCAATACCGGCATATCAAACTCATTTGTCCACCACAATGCGGATGATAAAGACTGGATGAATTATTCGATCAGTAAATATGACGGCGGCATTCTGATGGTGTATAACTTTACACATAAGGAAGAAGCGGAGAAAAAAATCCACGCACTCAACAAATCGCTGCGGGAAAAAAACAGGGAACTGCAATCGCTCAACGACGAATTGAAAACATTTACTTCCGTTGCAGCGTTCGATTATATGGAAACGCTTGAAACCTTATATACCAATCTCGAGTTTGTCATTTCACACGAAGCGGCCAAATTGAGTAATCCGGGCAAAGCCAATTTGAGGAAAGCCCAATCTTCCATCCAGAAAATGAAACTGCTGACAGACGATATCGTATCGTTTTCCAAAATCCAAACGATGGATAACAACCTGACAGCGGTCAATTTGAATGAGATTCTCGAAAAGGTGCAGAAAGACCTGGCCGAAAAAATCAAGGAAGCGGATCCGGAGATCGAGAGTGAAAAACTGCCCGTTATCAACGGATATTCATTCCTGCTGACGCTGTTGTTCTTTCATTTGGTGGATAACGCCTTGAAGTTCCGCAAACCCGAAGTCAGGCTGCATCTCAGAATTACCCATGATATTGTAGAGAAACCAAGTGGAAACTTACATAGAATCTCATTCCATGATAATGGTATCGGTTTTTCCGAAGAAGAAGAAACTGAAAAAGTATTCCAGATGTTTTACCGCATCCACGACAAAAAGTATAAAGGCTCGGGAATCGGATTGGCCATTTGCCGCAAAATTACAGAACTGCACGGCGGAACAATCATTGCAGAAAGTAAACTTGGACAAGGAACAACCATATGTTGTTTTTTTCCAGTATAATATCAGGGTTTTCCGTTGTGGTGCAATGAAGTCAGTATGTCTGCCAAAAGACTTGGTTTCGATGGTTTTTTGAGACAACCCGAAGCGCCATTAAGAAGCGCTTTTTTCTTTAATATTTCGTCATATCCCGTGGTGTAAATATAAATGGGAACATTTGAAACGCTGTCGATGTTTTTAAGTTTTTTGGTACATTCAATGCCGTTGACCAACGGCATATTCATATCCACAAAAATATAGTCCGGCAGAAAATCCTCTAGCAATGAAATGGCTGCAGCAGCGCTCACAGCATAGCCACACTCGAAAAAATCGGGAATTTTATTGATGGCGGAGAGAAAGAAATCAAATTCATCCGGGTCATCGTCAATCAATAATATGTATTTTTTTTTCATTAGGGATTATGTTTAGTTTAGTTTAGTTTTTAAACCAAACAGGCAAAAAATCATAAAAAAAGCCAGTAATTTTTTTGAAATAACAAATACCCGCAACAATAGCGGTTCGCGACAGCGCAAAATAAATTGGGTAGTGAAAGGATGTATTTTCTCCTAGACTAGGGTAGATATAGGAACAAATTTATAAATTTAAATGATATATGCAACAATATAGTCTTAGTATTTTCCAGGCTGGACTTATCATTTTAATGAAATTTGATGTCTATTTGATTTAGAAACAGGTTTTTTATATGCAAGCATCTGCAAGTGAAAGCTTGTGCTTTTTAATTACCGTTTTATAACACATTCAAAAACACGTCATTAATCCGAAAATTTATCTTTTTAACGAGTAAAATCTTTCCTTAACTTAGATTTATATAATTTCAGCTCCGAAAACTTAATTCCGTGAGAAAAATAATTACGCTAATCCTTACCGTAATGTCAGTTTATGCCCATGCGCAAACCAATTATTACGTGGACGCGATTAATGGGAATGACAACTATAGTGGGATAAGCCAACTAAATGCCTGGAAAACAATCCAGAAAGCCTGCAATAGCGCTATACCAAATAGCATTGTCCAAATCAAGGGCGGAACATACCACGAGAATTTAACCATCAATGTAAATGGGACAAGCGGCAACCCGATCATATTCCGCAATTTCGGCATTGACGTTGTAATCATCGACGGAACCGGAACTACAGGAACAGTCATGCTCGAAATCCTCGACAAGCACTTTCTGCAATTTGAAAACCTGACGATAAAAAACCTGACCGTGAATTATGCCAAAGGTATCCATGTCAACACGACACAGAATGGTTCGTCTTCAGGCTTGGTTTTTAAAAACATCAATATCAGCAATATCGGGTGGACAAATAGTACCGCGGCCATTCCTTCAGCTTCAAATAATGCATGGGGAATGGAAATCGTGGGCAGGAACGGCGGAGTAACCGATGTCACCGTTGACGGCTGCAACATTTCCAACAACATCCTCGGATATAGCGAAGCGCTGACGATCAGTGGCAACATTGATGGGTTTATCGTAAAAAATAGCGCCATCCATGACAATAACAATATTGGAATTGACATGCTTGGCAATTATGGGAAAAGCGACAATCCCGAAACGGATAAACCCCGAAATGGTGTCATAACCAATAACAGCTGTTACAGGAACATATCATCTTTGGCAGTATCGGCCGGAATATATGTCGATGGCGCAGAAAGCATCACCATTGAAAAAAACAACTGCTACCAAAATGGTCTTGGCATTGAAGTCGGATGTGAGCAGGACGGCGATTCAAGCTACATTACGGTAAAGAATAACCTCATTTACGGCAACCAGAACAGCGGACTGGCGATTGGCGGCTATACGACTGCAACCACCGGCCAGGTGTTGTTCAGCACTGTCAGGAACAATACTTTTTTCCAGAATAATGCATTGTTGACAGGCATGCCCGAACTCACGATATCAAAAGTTTCCAATTGTGTTTTTGAGGAAAACCTGATTTATGCCAACAGCCAGAATATCATGATGACCTTAGACGATATCGTGCCGCAGCAAAATAACCTGATCAATTACAATTGCTGGTATACTCCGGCAGGAGTCCAGAATAGTTTTATCGTTTATTGGGGTTTGGCAAGTTATAGCTCATTTCTGGCCTATAAGAACGGATCCCAGCAAGACAGCAATTCCATTTATGTCAATCCGGGATTGGTTAACGCCGTTTTGCCAACGCCGACACTACAATTGCTTCCGACAAGCAGTTGCATCAATGCAGGAAATCCGGTTTTGCAAATCAATAGTGAAACCGATTTTGACGGAAATCCAAGAATCAAAAACGGAATCATCGACATTGGCGCCCGCGAATTCCAGGGCAGTTTGGCAACTCCAAATGTGGCGATGAATGCACCGTTTTTGGTGTATCCGAACCCATTTAGCACTCGTGCCGAAATTTCTTTTGGTACCGAATTGGAAAATGCGACGCTGTTTCTCTTTGATATGACCGGAAGAAAAGTCAGGGAAATGCGAAATATTTCCGGGACGCAAATGGTTTTGGACAAGAATGGCCTGGCCGACGGCATATATTGCTATGAATTTGTACAGGAAGGCCAAATATTGGCCACAGGAAAACTTATTGCACAATAAACTCCTTTTCGATAAAATGAAAACCTGAAAAAATTTATCGCTATCTTAGCAGTAAACCCATGTTTATGGAAAATCAGGTTTTAAAAACCAAGGTCGTCATTGTTGGCGCCGGCCCGACCGGACTGAGTATGGCTGCGCAACTGACACGGTATGGCATTGATTTCATCATTACCGAAAAAAACGAAAAAACCACAATCCTTTCAAAAGCAGTTGTTGTCCAGGCGCGATCCATGGAAATTTTCGATGAACTCGGGATTGCTGAAGAAGCCATAAAACGTGGACGAATGACAACCGCCATACGTTTGTTTTATAAAGGCAGGCAAAAAGTCGGCGTTGATTTTGCCCGATTTGGCGAAGGCATGAGCGCCTTTCCATTTGCATTGTCATTGGAACAAAGCAAAACTGAAACGCTTCTCGCGGAATATCTTTCTAAAAATGGGGAACAGGTCAACTGGAAATCCGAATTCAGCCATTTTGTGCAACATGAAAATGGCGTTTCAGTATTCTGCAATGACAGCAATGGAACAATACGGCAAATTGACGCGCAATATCTGATTGGCTGCGACGGCTCATCAAGCCCGGTCCGGCACCAATTGGGCTGCACATTCGAAGGCGACACAATCCCAAAAATATTTTATGTCGCCGATGTTACTTTAAAAAGCCCGGTCATCAACAAGGATGAATTGTTCATGTACCTCATCAAAAAAGGCTTCATTCTCTTTTTTCCGATGGAAGGCGAAGGCCATTACCGCATCATTGGGATTTTGCCCGATGCCGACGAAGACCATGAGCAATATCAATTTTCCGATATTCAGGAATCGATTAAAGCACAAATTATATCGCCGGTGGAATTTGAGGAAATCAAATGGTTTGCAACCTATAAAGTCCACAGCCGGATGGCGAATATATTCAACAAAGGAAATGTATTTATCGCCGGTGACGCCGCACACATTCATACGCCAGCCGGCGGCCAGGGAATGAATACCGGAATCCAGGACGCCTATAACCTCGCGTGGAAACTCGCTTTGGTGATTCGCGGGGAAGCCAAACCACAGCTGCTGGAAACCTACAATGCCGAACGGTTGCAAAATGCCAAACATTTGCTCCAGACAACAGACCGGATTTTTGATATCATGGCAGGAACGACAGGTTTCATGAACTTTTTACGGCTAAGGATTTTCCCGAAACTGATGGGTTTTATGGTCAGAACATCATTTTTGAAAAAACGTTTTTTTCCGCTGCTGTCACAAATTGGCATTGCCTATCCCGACAGCAGTTTGTCAGTAAAAAGTTCATTAAACAATATTAAGGCCGGTGACCGTATGCCCTATTTTGTATTTTCCGACGGCAGCCAAATTTATGGCTACCTCAACAAGCCAACTTTTAAATTGCTTTTCTTTGGCAATCCCACAAACAACGATTACAAAACGCGAGTTGATTTAAAAATCAAAATAAGCACTTATTCGTTTGGAGAAATCCCCGCCGCATTTGAAAAGCATAAAGACTTTTACATTTTGTTGCGACCGGACAATCATATCTCGTATATCGGAAATGAGATGGAAAAATGCGACCAATTGTTGGTGGGAATTTCCAATGGTATAAAATAAAAAATCCGCTCTAATGGCGGATTTCTTATTTTTATTATCAGGATTAATTCATCATGAAATTAATGCCTGCATTAAACGAGTTTCTGGAATTCTGGATGGCATCACCCGAATTGTCTTTAAAAATATCACTAAAACCACCTTGTCCTTCATACTCCAGGGAAATTTTCAACTTGTTTGAGACCGGGATTTTGACGCCTATTCCAAAAGCCAAACCAAAATCATTGGTGTTGAACGCTTCTTTTAAATCGGTATCGAATCTCGTTTCTTTAGCGTTGAGCAAAAAACCGGCATAAGGACCAAAACTCAAATACCAATTTCTTTTTGGCGCAAAATGCCAATTCGCCATGATTGGCACCGTCAGGTAATTTACGTTGACATTAGTCTTATATGTCGTGATAAAACCACTGCCGTCCTCTACATCAATATAATCATTATCCCAGCCTTTCTCATCGTAAATCAGTTTCCCTTTGATACTCCAGCTATCCGAAAAATAATAATCAGCTGAAGCGCCGATGTTCATTCCGGTTCCGCTATCCGATTGGTTTTCCGAATCGGAAATCGACGAAGTGTTGACACCAATGTTAAGCCCGAATTCGACTTTTCCTTTTCCTTGTGCGAAACTGGCCTGGGCCATTCCAAAAACCAATGCCGCAGCGATATACAATTTATTCATATTGTTTTTTTTATGTAACAAAGCTAAAAATATAAACTGAAAAAATTAGTCGAAAATCTGACATGACTGTTAATTTTTAATCCACGCATTTTATATCTTTGGAATAATCTCAAAATCAGGGCTATGAAACTTTCCTTATCCAAAAGCGCTTTATTCGTTTTTCTGCTGGCTGTCCTAAGCTGTAATACATCTGACAAAAAAGAAAATACAACGGAAAGCGGAGATGCGCGATACCAGCCAAAGGAATATGTTGAAGTGAAACATCCCGAATGGTCCAAAAATGCCGCTATATATGAAGTCAATGTCCGCCAATTCACTCCGGAAGGCACATTCAAGGCTTTTGAAGCGCATTTGCCAAGAATCAAGGCAATGGGAATCGACATTATCTGGCTCATGCCCATCCATCCAATTGGAATTGAAAAACGCAAAGGAAGTCTTGGAAGCGAATATTCCGTGAAAGATTATTATGGCGTAAATCCTGAATTCGGTACAAAAGCAGATTTCAAACACCTCGTAGATAAAATCCATGAAATGGGAATGCATGTGATCATTGACTGGGTCGCAAACCATTCTGCCTGGGACAACGCGCTCGCCAAAGACCATCCAGACTGGTATTCCAAAACGCCCGAAGGGAATTTTCAGCCAACGCCGTGGTACGACTGGGATGATGTCATTGACTTCGATTACGACAAACCCGGATTGCGGAAATACATGACCAAAGCGCTCGTTTATTGGGTCAAAAATTTTAATATCGATGGCTATCGTTGCGACACCGCGGGTTTCATCCCAACCGATTTCTGGGACAATGCACGCGAAGAAATGGATGCCGCAAAACCTGTTTTCATGCTCGCCGAATGGGAATCGCGCGATTTGCACCAAAAAGCTTTCGATATGACCTATTCCTGGACACTTTGGAACAATATGGCGGCCGTAACCCGTGACAAAAAAAGCATCGCCGGGCTTATCGAATATATGGCGCATGATGTGAGCACATTCCCGCGCAACGGCTACCGCATGACATTTACCGACAACCATGACATGAATTCCTGGAATGGCAACCAGATCGCCAATTTTGGCGGCGGACTCGAGGCATCGATGGTTTTGTGCGGAACTGTCAATGGAATGCCTTTGGTTTATGGCGGCCAGGAAGCCGGATTAGACCGCTCGCTGAAGTTTTTCGACAAAGATTTGATCGATTGGAGTAAGATGCCTTACGAAGAACTGTTCAGAAAACTCTTCGGCCTCAAACATAAAAACCATGCGCTTTGGAACGGAAACCAAGGTGGCGTAATGATACGCATCTTCAACGACAAACCCGAGCAGGTGATTTCCTTTTCAAGGGAGAAAAATGGCGATCGCGTGGTGCCGATTATCAATTATAGCAATACTCAGGTAAAAGTGAAACTGGATTCAAAATACCAGGCCGGAACATACAGGGAATTATTCACCAATACCGAATACGTTCTAAAAGGCAATGACGAAATCACTTTAGGCGCATGGAAATACCTGGTTTTAGTCCAATCAAAATGATTAAACGCCTGTTAAATATTTATTTTGGCGGATTTTAGTTTTCGAAAAAAATACTAACTTCACATCTCTAATTTCTATAAATGCCGACGCAGCCCGAATCATCTTACTCAAACCCAAACGGATTTTTATCCGGGGAAGGCGAAATGAAAAGCCTCATTCGCGCTTTCGATTGGTCAACTGCCTCAGTTGGCCCTACGGATTCGTGGCCGCAAAGTCTTCGGACAACACTCAGCATTTTGCTCAATTCAAAATTTCCAATGTTTCTTTTTTGGGGCGACGACCTGACGTGTTTCTATAACGATGCTTATCGTCCAAGCCTTGGAAATAATGGTAAGCATCCTTCGGCTTTAGGCCAAAAAGGAGAAGATTGCTGGCCTGAAATCTGGCCGGTCATCAAACCTTTGATAGACCTGGTCTTGGCCGGTGGCGAAGCAACATGGAGTGAAGACCAACTGATTCCCATTTACCGCAATGAAAAACTCGAGGATGTGTATTGGACATTCAGCTACAGTCCTGTAATTGATGAAAGTGAAAAAGTTGGCGGTGTACTGGTCGTATGCAATGAAACGACAAAAGCCGTGGAAAACCTGCAAAACCTTGAAGAAAACCGGAACCAGTTGCAGTTTGCCATTGAAGCTACAGAACTCGGTACCTGGGATTTCAATCCCAAAACAAATAAATTCACAGGAAATCTCCGCATAAAGAAATGGTTCGGGCTGCCGCCTGAAAATGAAATTGAACTCAGCCATGCCATGAACGTGGTTGCAGAAAAAGACCGGGAAAGGCTTGCAAACGCGATACAATCCGTTTTACAATATGAATCCGGCGGTCAATATGATATAGAATACACCATTATTCATCCGACTACAAATAAAGAAAGGATTGTCAGGGCAAAAGGAAAAGCGTGGTTCAATAATGAGCGCATTGCCTATCGTTTTAACGGCACCTTGCAGGACATTTCCGAACAGGTGCTTTCCCGCAATGCAATCGAGGAAAATGAGCATCTTCTGAGCAATGTCATCCAGGAATCGCCAGTTCGCATCAGTTTCCTGACTGGACCGGAAATGACAATCAAGCTCGCCAACGATATAGTCATTAAATCATGGGGCAAAGGAGATTCCGTAATCGGAAAACCGCTCAAAGAGGCATTGCCTGAAATGATAAGCCAGCCTTTCCTGGACATTCTTGACAATGTATATCAAACAGGCATTCCCTATTCTTCCGCCGAATCCAAGGTCACGTTTATTGTGGATGGCGCACCTGCCTATTATTATTTTGACATTTGGTACAAGCCCATTTTTGATATTGATGGCAAAGTATACGGAATCCTGACTTCATCGACCGATGTCACCGAGAAAGTATTGGCGCGCAAGAAGATTACAGAAAGCGAAAACCGTTTTCGCGATGTTGTCGAAAATGCGCCGTTTCCTATTGGCGTTTATGTCGGGAAAGATTTTAAAATCCAATTGGCCAATCAGGTCATGCTTAATACTTGGGGAAAAGGCGACGATGTCATCGGCAAAAGCTATCGCGAAATATTGCCGGAACTTGAAAACCAGGAAATTTTCGAACAGCTGAATGAAGTATTGGACACCGGAATTCCTTTCCATGCGAAAAATGCGCATGTTGATCTTTTCGTCAATGGAAAACTCAGTCCTTACTATTTCAATTACAGCTTTACGCCTTTATATGATTTGTCCGGGAATATTTATGGCATCATGAATACCGCCGCAGACGTCACTGATTTGATGCTTGCCAATCAGAAAGTCGAACAAAGCGAGGATAATTTACGCAATACCATTTTACAGGCGCCAGTCTCCATGTGTATTTTGAAAGGCCCGAAACATTTTGTTGAGATTGCCAATGAACGAATGCTGGAATTGTGGGGCAAAAAGCACCATGAGATTGTCGGTAAACAATTGATGGACGGACTTGAGGAAATCAAAGGCCAGGGATTTGACCTTTTGCTGGATCACGTTTATGCGACAGGCGAAACATATAAAGCCTATGATGTGGCCGTAAAATTGCCACGGGAAACCGGAATTGAAACCGTATATGTCGATTTTGTGTATGAAGCCTTCAGGGAAAATGACGGCAGCATAGCCGGTGTTTTGGTAGTTGCTACCGATGTGACCGAACAACTGATTGCGCGTATGAAAATCGAACAGGCTGAAGAACGCGCGAGGCTTGCCATTGAATCGGCCGATTTGGGTTCTTATGAAATCAATTTGGTTACCGATCACATGCAGACTTCCGACAGGTTCAATGATATTTGGGGCGTTGACCATTCCGTTCCGCGAAGTGAATTTGCCAACAGAATTCACCCAAAAGACAGGGAAATTCGCGCTCAAGCACACGAGGATGCACTCATTAACGGCAACCTGCATTATGAAGCCCGGGTCATTTGGGCCGACCAATCCGAGCATTGGGTCCGCATCAAAGGAAAAGTATTGTACGACGAAGACGGAGAACCGGTCACCTTATTGGGCGTTATCCAGGATATCACAGAACAAAAACAATTTGCCGATGAACTAAGCAAACAAGTCCGCGAACGGACTTTAGAACTCAATCGTTCAAATGAGGATTTGCTTCATTTTGCGCACATTGCGAGCCATGACCTCAAGGAACCAGTTAGAAAAATCAAGGTTTTTAGCAATATGCTGGAAGAGCAGTTTGGCGAATTATTGCCTGAGAAAGGACAGGTTTATCTTGGCAAAGTCCAGAATGCCACCAACAGGATGTTTTCGATGATTGAAGGCATCTTGACCTATTCTGCTATCAATGCTTCCGACCAGACGATTGAAAATGTCGATCTTAATGAGGTTATTGACAACATCAAAACCGACCTTGAAGTGCTGATACAGTTCAAAAACGCCACCATCAATTCGGATGCGCTTCCTGTAATTGAAGGCGCTTCAGTCCTGATTTACCAATTGTTTTACAACCTGGTCAACAACGCATTGAAGTTTTCAAAGGCAGATGTGCCAACAGTCATCACCATTCGTTCGGTGATAATAAACCGCGACGAAATCGACTATGCTGAAATTTCCGTTGCCGACAATGGAATCGGGATTGAACAGGAATATACGAATCAGATATTCAACGCTTTTACACGGCTGAATGCCAAAGACAAATACGAAGGAACCGGATTGGGATTGGCATTGTGCAAAAAAATCGTCGATCGCCATCACGGCATGATTTCGGCGACCGGAATACAGAATGAAGGCGCAGTATTTACCATTTTACTGCCTTTAGAACAATTGAATAAAATTGTTTGATTTAAACGCTTTTCAAAACTTCCACTAAATAATCGACATCTTCCTTTGTATTGGTATGACTGAAAGAAATCCTGAGCGATGGTTTTTGGATGTCATTTGCCGATAAAATTTCCGAGAGCACATGCGAAGGCTTGATGCTTCCCGACTGACAAGCGCTTCCGCGAGATACCGCAATGCCTTTCATATCAAGATGAAACAGGATCATCGCAGTTTTTTCTTCCGTAAAAGGAAAACATGCATTGACAATATTGTAAAACACATTTCCGCCATCACCATTGATTTTTACGCCCGGAAAATGGGTTTGAAGTTCCGCAATCGCATACGCTTTCAGGTCGGCAATGTATTGTCTTTCCACTTCCAGATTGGCATGCGACAGTTCCAATGCTCTGGCCATGCCGACAATATTATGGACGGCTTCAGTTCCCGCGCGCAGGCCTTTTTCCTGTTCTCCGCCAAAAATCATCGGATGTATCATCAGCCCTTTGCGGACAAATACGAACCCGATTCCTTTTGGGCCGTGGAATTTATGCGCGCTCGCAACAATAAAGTCAATTGGGATTTGCAGCAAATCGAAAGTCGTTTTGCCAATCGATTGTATCGTATCGGAATGGAAATATGCATGGTATTGTTTGCATAGCGCACCGACTTTTTCCAAATCCAGCACAGTCCCGATTTCATTGTTCACATGCATCAATGTCACCAGCGTCGGGATGTTTTCGGAAAGCAAATCCGCCAGATGCATGATATCAATCGCTCCGTTAGGCAGCGTCCTGACAAAATCGACACGGACACCAAATTCCTTTTCAACGGCTTCCACAGTATGCAAGACCGCATGATGCTCAATTTTGCTCGTAATGATGCGCTGCACTTTCAAATCCTTTACGGCAGTATGGATAATCCAGTTGTCGGCTTCCGTACCACCGGAAGTGAAAATGATTTCCTGCGCCGAAGCATTCAGCTGTTTGGCGATCGATTTTCTGGAAAGTTCCAAAAGACTTTTCGTATGCCTGCCAAAACTGTGAGATGACGACGCATTTCCATAATCTTCTTGCAGCACTTTGACCATTTCAGAAATTACTTCAGGCCTGACGGCCGTTGTCGCCGCATTGTCTAAATATACTTTTTTCATCGCTTAATTTACTGGTAAAATACTGATTGCTGTTCCGCCGCCAGCCGCCAGTACCAAATTTAATTTTGTTTTTGAAGTCACATCGACAGTCCTGATGTTATAGGATTTTGGGTTTTTCTCCCAGTCCGCATCTTTGCCGTCTTCATAAATGGTCGCTTTGTATTTTTTGCCTGGCGTGAGGAAACTGAATGTAACGCTCGAATTTCTGGCATGCTCATCAGTAATGGCGCCAAGAAACCACGTTTGTTTTCCCTTTGTTTTTCTGGCAATCGTGATGTAATCTCCAGGTTCGGCTTCGAGGATTTTGGTATCATCCCAATCCATTGCGACATCTTTTATAAACTGGAACGCATCGGGATATCTTTCATAATTCTCAGGCAAATCGGCAGCCATTTGGATGGGCGAATACATGGTCACATACAATGCGAGTTGTTTGGCGAGCGTCGTATGGACTTGTTCCTTTTTGGATTTGTCGTAAAAACTCATCTTGATTTCAAAGATTCCTGGCGTATAATCCATTGGCCCGCCCAAAAGCCTTGTAAATGGGAGAATCGTTTCATGCATTGGCGGATTTCCCGTGCTCCAGGCATTGAATTCGGTTCCGCGTGCAGCTTCGGCTGCGACGTAATTCGGATACGTGCGGCTGTAACCCGTTGGCCTTGACGATTCGTGTGAATTGATCATCAGCTTGTAATCTGCAGCCCTTCTTGCGGCATAATTGTAATGGTTGACCATCGTTTGACCGTCATGGAATTCACCGCGCGGAATAATCCTGCCTACATAACCCGTTTTGACAGCCGGATAACCGTACTTTACCATGTTTTCAAACGATCGGTCCATATGTCTTTCAAAATTCGCCACAGAACCTGAGGTTTCGTTGTGCATGATCATTTTGACACCTTTAGATTTGGCATATTCGGAAACCGCCTTAATATCAAAATCAGGATATGGCGTGACAAAATCAAATACTTCTTCTTTCCAGTTCCCGAACCAATCTTCCCAGCCAACATTCCAGCCTTCAACCAAAACGCCGTCAAAACCGTTTTTGGCGGCAAAATCAATATATTTTTTGGTGTTTTCAGTTGTAGCGCCGTGTTTACCGGAAGGAATCAGCGTATTGTCAGCGGCATTCAGTGCATTTTGCGAGCGGGCATAATCCCATGTGGAATTTCCAACGTGCATTTCCCACCAAACACCGACATATTTCATCGGTTTTATCCAGGAAGTATCATCAATTTTGGAGGGTTCGTTCAGGTTCAGGATCATTTTGGAAGCCAGGATATCGCGTGCATCATCAGTAACCATCAATGTCCGCCATGGCGTTACACATGGCGTTTGCAAATACGCTTTGTCTCCGATAGCATTGGGAACCAAATGGGAAGTGAACTTAAATTCCTTGATATCCGCATCAAGATGCATCACCGGGTAATTGACGACCGCAGCCTCGAAAATATTCAAGTATAGTTTATCGGCAGTTTTCATCATCAATGGCGATTGTACGACATATTTCCCGCCGATGGACTTTACATTAATACCATTATTCAGGTCGAGTTTACCAGTATCGATTTCCGATATTTTGCTTTCGTTGTACACATATTCCTGGCTGTCAAAATCTCCGGGAAGCCAAAAGACCTTGTGGTTTCCGGTCAGGTTAAATTCGGTCATCTCGTCAGAAATAATAAAATAATTCATTTTTTCCTGCTTCGGGAATTCATAGCGGAATGCCAGGCCTTCGTCAAAAAGCCTGAAAATAATATTGATTTTCCTGCCTGTCGTTTTTTGGTTCAACTGAATGGCAAGCTGATTGTAATGATTCGTGATTTCAGCGACTTCTCCAAGTACAGGTTTCCATTTTTCATTCACTTCGGAAGGAGTTGATTTGAGAATTTCAAAATCAGCATCCAACGGCTGGCCATCTTTTATCTTAAAACCCAGGAAACTCTGCTCGACCACCGTTTTGTTCTTGTATTGCAGGGAATAGGAAGGTTTCCCATTGGCCGAAAGGCTGAATTCAAGTTTTATCGCTTGTGAAGGCGATTGCAAAGTTTGGCTGTTCATCAGCCATGAACCAGCTATGAGGGCAAGAAAAATAATTTTTTTCATGGGTTTTCGCGTGTAAAAAAGGAGAAGCCAAATATACTAATATCCCGTTAAAATTTCCCATTTTGCCAGTGAAAGCTTTCAGGAGCCATTAAAAATCCTATTTTTGTTTTAAATATTTTTAAAGATGAAAAGATTACTGGGACTGTTGGTTTGTATGCTGATTCTGAATGGTTGCGACGATGGCGACCTTACTGTTGACAGCTTTGATTTCAGCAATGAGACTGCACAACGATGCGACAACAAGATATACAAACTGACCGATACTGAAGCCTTGATTGTTGAAATTCCATATGATCAGGCTTTTATCAATGACCCGACTCCGGAAGGCGAACCTATTACTTTTACAATCAGCAGCAGCGCAAACCGCGTGGTTTACAGGTCGTATAACGGAAGTGTCGCCGGCGCCAATATCTGCGGGACAATTCCGCCTGCGACGCCAAATGTCACACAAGAATGGGTCGCGACATCAGGAATTATTGAAATTACGACCATTGCCGTTAAAACAGCCAATACAGATACCGGGTTTGAAGGCGGTGAAAACATCAATAAATACAGGCATACGATTACATTTAGAAATATCAACTTCCTAAAACCTGACGGGACAAACCAACTTTATGAGACGTTTGCATTTGGGACATATGACACCAATGCGACTGAGCTACCGTTCAACTTTGACGATGATTTGGATAAATGCGACACTACAAATACCGTTTTCAATTTTGTCGGTAATGAAGCGCTGATGCTCAACATCGACCCAAATTTATTGCCGAATGAGCAAACTACATTGGAAGGTTTGATTTCAACAACCACAAACAAACTTACATACAGCCTGTTTACCAATGGCGCTTTGAGCGCGGATTATTTCTGTACATCACCGGTTCCGGCAACACCGACGATTACGGAAACCTGGGCCGCTAACGACGGTGTAGCTGATATAAGCGGTATTGTGAAAGTCATTACGACATCCGGCGGCGGAACCGGTGTGTATGAGCACGAAATCCATTTGATAAATGTAACGCTAAAGAAAGGCAACAGTGAATTCCTGTTGGCTGAAGATTATCTTTTCGGGACATTAATCACTCCGTAATCCTAATTCCCTTTTTGTTTGATAAAAACCTCGGTGGCGCCGATTCCGTATTTCTGGAAATTGGCATCACGAAAATCAATATTATCGTAACGGCCCAAAAGAAAATCGAGTTCTGATTTAAGGATGCCTTCGCCAACGCCATGGATAAAAACAATTTTCGGAATGCGGTTCCTGATCGCAAATTCGATATGACGTTTTGCGGTTTCGGCCTGTAGTGTCAGAATATCGTAATTCGACATACCGCGGAAATTCTTGACCAGTTTTTCAATGTGCAAATCGAATTCCGGCGGTGGGATTTCGCCTTTTGTTTTCTTCTCTTTGACAAAACTTCGCGGTTTTGGGGTTTCTTTTTGTTGTTTTATTTCATTTGAATTAAATCTTACGGTATTATTATTTAAAATACTGGAATCGTGCACCTTAATTAATTCTTTGACATTATATGTCATCATAAATCCATCATCGGTTTCGATGACAACTTCCTGATTTTTCACTTCCATGACGATGCCGTTGATATCGTCGTCAAGCACTGAAACCTTATCGCCTTTATTGAACATTGTCTTCTTCTTTATCTTGATTTTTACTTGGGATTTTAGCACTCAGCCGAAGCATGCCAAACATAAAAACCACAATCGCAACTATGGTGATGTAGACATTTGGATGGGCATTTTCCTGCTCATAAAAAGCCACGAAAATCGCAATGGCCATGATTGGAATTAATAGCTTTTTCATCTTTCGGATTATAATCCTCAAAAGTAGGGAACTTTAAAACAGCATCATTTATAAGCAGGCATGTTTGTGATTTTTTTTATAAACTTGCACTATGGAAAAATATATGCTGCCATGCCTGAATAAAAAACTCTTTGGGTTTGATTGCCCCGGATGCGGCATGCAAAGGGCTTTGCAGTTTATCTTTCATGGAGAATTCATGAAAGCATTCCATATTTTTCCGGCGATTTATACCACTTTACTGCTTTTCGTTTTCCTGGCGCTGCACCTTCTGGACAAATCCCGGAATTACCACAAATTAGTCATTGCCACCGCAATCGGCAATGCGGTGATTGTGATTATTGCTTACATTTACAAAATGACAACTTAAAGAATATGAAAAAACACCTTCCGAATGCCACTGCCGTTCTTATTCTAGGGATTCTATCCATCATCAGCTGCTGTTTTTACGGCGTTGGGGTAATATTTGCCATCATTGCATTAGTGTTGGCGAATTCTGATATGAAATTATACCGCCAAGATCCGGAATCTTATTTGAATTACCAAAACCTCAATATAGGCAGGATTCTGTCTATCATCGGAATGGTTTTCAGCATGGTCATGCTTGTCTTCTGTATTTATCTTCTCTCATTGGGTCCGCAGGGAATAAAGGATTTTGAGGAAAATCTCAGGTTAAAATCGGAACAGATGGAAAATGAAGAATAAAAAAAATCCGCTTGTTTGGCGGATTTTTTTATGGTGATTATTCAGAAAATTAATTTTCAAATTGTTTCAATGTCTTAATAATAATTGAAACACAATCCAAAAGCTGCTCTTCGTTCATGACCAATGGCGGTGCGAAACGAATGATGTTTCCATGTGTTGGCTTGGCCAAAAGCCCGTTGTCGCGCAAGGCCATGCAAATATCCCATGCCGTGGAGCTTTCTTCCGTGTCATTGATGACGACTGCATTGAGCAATCCTTTGCCACGGACAAGCGTCGCAATATTCGAAGTTTCAATATACTCATTCAGTTTTTCCCTGAAGATATTGCCAAGATAAACCGCATTTTCCGCCAGTTTTTCATCTTTCACGACTTCAAGCGCAGCAATAGCAACGGCAGCAGCAATCGGGTTTCCGCCAAAAGTCGAACCGTGCTGGCCGGGTTTAATGACATCCATAATCGAATTGTTTGCCAAAACTGCCGATACCGGATAAACGCCTCCGGAAATGGCTTTTCCTAAAATCAGGATATCTGGCTGGACGTTTTCGTGATTCACGGCAAGCAATTTCCCTGTACGTGCGATTCCGGTCTGTACTTCGTCGGCAATGAACAAAGCATTGTATTTTTCACACAGCGCTTTGGCTTTCGCGAGATAACCGTCGGCCGGAACATAAACGCCAGCTTCGCCCTGAATCGGCTCCACGAGGAAACCAGCAATATTTTTTGTGGATTGCAATGCGTTTTCAAGCGCATCCAAATCATCGTATGCAATTTTAATAAATCCCGCAGTATAAGGCCCGAAATTTTTTCGCGCATTCTCATCATTTGAAAAAGAAATGATGGTCGTTGTCCTTCCGTGGAAATTACCGTCACAAACGATAATCTGTGCTTCCTGCTCGGCAATGCCTTTCTTTTCATAAGCCCATTTCCTGCAAAGCTTAATGGCAGTTTCAACTGCTTCAGCTCCGGTATTCATTGGCAAAACCTTATCGAAACCAAAATATTCAGTCAGGTATTTTTCGTATGGACCCAATTGGTCGTTGTAAAAAGCGCGTGATGTCAGGGTCAGTGTTTTTGCCTGGTTGATCATCGCGTCGACAATTTTCGGGTGGCAATGCCCTTGGTTGACTGCCGAATAAGCCGACAGGAAATCGTAATATTTTTTTCCTTCCAAATCCCAGACGTATACGCCTTCGCCCCTGCTCAAAACGACCGGAAGCGGATGATAATTATGTGCACCATACTTGTTTTCAAGTGCCATAATTTCTTCTGAACTGATTTTTTCTAAAACTGCCATTGTGATAATTTTTAACGCTGATTCTACGATTCCTGCTTATTGGGGAGAAATCACCCGGAAGCCGCAAAATTAGCGATTATTCCATGAATTTTAGGCTATTGGATTCATTTATTCATCCTGTTCAGGATTTCATCCATCATTTCCATCTGCTTCTTCTGGAAATCAATCAGCTCCTGTTGTTGGTTCATAATCAGGTAATCGAGCTTTTCATGTATCATCCTGATTTCGAGTTCCGATTTCAGGTTAATCATATAATCTTTTCCGGCGCGGTCGCGGTCTTTGTCTTCCTGCCTGTTCTGGCTCATCATGATCACTGGTGCCTGGAGCGCGGCAAGGCAGGAAAGCACTAGGTTTAAAAGAATGAACGGATATGGGTCGAAGCCTTTGTTTGAAAGCATATAAACATTGGCGCCAATCCATAAAACAATGACGATTCCAAACGTGATGATGAACGTCCAGCTGCCGCCGAATTCCGCTACCTTATCCGCTATTTTTTCACCAAAAGTGAATCCTTCATCTTCATCTTCCACTTTACTCACCAACAGTTTATCCGTACTCAATGAATTCATTACGGTATTTTCAAGCGGTGACAAATCCCCGATTTCGGATGCGAAATAATGCGAAATGTATTTTACCTTATACGAATTGAGTTCTGAAATGGAAATGCAGCTGTCTCGCGTAAAATCCGGGTTTTCATCCCTGATCAGGTTGAATAGCGGTTTGGTGATCAGCTTTGCTGAAACCCTTTCTGATTCGGGATATTCTGTACTGGAAATGTCACTTAAAAAATTAGATTCGTTTATCATATTTATCTGCTTTAAATCCCAAATTAAACTTAAAAGGATTTTATAAAAATTTGAAAAAAATTATATTTGGCTCAAACTAACTAAATAATGAAAAAGATATTTTTATTGATGCTATTTGCTTCAGGGCTGATGGTTTCTTGCTCTTCGGATGACAATTCACCCAAAATTTCGACGGCTAAAGCGACTATAGACGGCGTAGAATACACTTTTAACACATTCAGTGTCACACAGGAACAGTTTACCGACGAGACGCACACTTATACCGATGTCACCATTACGGCTTCGATTGACAGCAATCCCGATAAAATATTTACCATCATTGTTGAAAAAGGCATGACCGGTCCAAGTGCCAGCTATTATTTCGCTTATTTCCTCGATGGCACAGCTTTCCCAAAAACGCCTTCTTTCGCTACAGATGTTACCACAAGCAAGAACAACAGGGTTGCAGGATCGTTTTTTGGCGATGTCATGGCCGATGACGGTTCCGGAGATGTCGTGACTTTTTCAAACGGCACTTTTGATATTTACTTCTAAACTAAAACGGCAACTTCAGATTGCCGTTTATTTTATGCCAAAACCGCTTCCGATGTAATTGCCGTATTCAACAGTTTTGAAATTGGGCAGTTCTTTTCGGCTTTGGTGACCAATTCCTGGAAAACATCATTCGAAATTCCGGCAACTTTCCCGGTGACATTCAGGTGAGAGCCGACAATGCTTCCATTTTGGAAATCAATGGTGCAAGTCGTTTCAAGATTTTGGATCTCAAATCCCGCTTCACCGATAAACGCGGAAAGCTGCATCGTAAAGCAACCCGAATGCGCAGCGGCTACGAGTTCTTCGGGATTGGTTCCAATGCCGTCCTCAAACCGGGTTTTAAATGAATATTGGGCATTGTCAAGCACTTTGCTCTCGGTAGTCAGCGTCCCTTTTCCTTCTTTGACTGAGCCTTGCCATACAGCTGTAGCTTTTCTTTTCATGATATGATTTGTTAAGGTTAATAATCCCTTAAAAATAGTCAATCTGTGAAAAATGGAAGGCATGGATTTGAGAAACTTTAACACGTAACGCGTTATTTCCTTTCTTCCAAAAGCGCCATCAGTTTTAAGGTCGTATTCCAGTTTCTTGTCGTCGCCCTGATCTTGAGCTTGTTTTCGATTAAAGCGTTGGATAATTTGGTGTTGGCGGCCGAATCGAAATATTTCAGGTACATGACATGGTCGGCAAATTCGGCGACATCAGATCCGATATTGAACAGTCTGAATTTTTCGATATTTTCCGCAATTGGGTTTTCGGATAGAAACGTGACATAAACTTGTTTCAGGTTCACCTCTTTTTCATTTATAAATGGGTTTTCCTTGATCGCTTTCGCCAAATCTTTTTCATTAATCATTAACACGCTGACATCAAATCCATAATGTTCGGAAATGATCTTTTTAATCTGTTCCGACAATTTTGCTTTCGAAGTTTCCTTACTGTCGAAAATGATGTTCCCGCTTTGGATATACGTCTTGACATTTTCAAAATTTGCGGTTTCCATCAGTTTCCTGAGGTCTTCCATTCTGATGATTTTTTGTCCGCTGACGTTGATGCCGCGAAGCAGCGCGATATGTGTTGGCATTGCGATTATTTAGAGAAGTTTAAAATTAAGCAAAATCGCCCAAATCATTCCTAAAATTATTGTCATTTTGGAAACGGAAAACAATTAATGGCTTATTTTTGTCGCATGGGAAGAAAAAATACCGACAAAGCTGTTTTCAGCCATATCAAAGTGCTTGACGCCGGAGCCAAAGGCGTTTCTGTTGCCAAAGCGCCCGACGGCAAAGTCATCTTTATCCCGAACGTCGTTCCCGGCGATGTCGTGGATGTGCAGACATTCAAAAAACGCAAATCCTATTACGAAGGAAAAGCAATCCATTTTCATGAATATTCGGAACATCGCACCGCGCCGGTCTGTATCCATTTTGGGGTTTGCGGCGGCTGTAAATGGCAGAACATGAAATATTCGCAACAGCTTTTTTATAAGAATAATGAAGTCTTCAATCATTTGAAAAGAATTGGAAAGATAGAATTGCCGGAATTTGAAAACATCCTGGGTTCGGAAAAGCAGTTCTTCTACCGCAATAAAATGGAGTTCTCGTTTTCCGACAGCCGTTGGCTGACCGAAGATGAAATCGGGAATGACGAGAGTATCGCCGACCGGAATGCGCTTGGTTTCCATATCCCGAAAATGTGGGACAAAATCCTTGACATCAAAAAATGCCATTTACAAGAAGATCCGTCAAATGCGATACGCAATGAAATCAGGGCTTTCGCCAATGCCAATAACCTGACGTTTTTCAATCCGCGTCACCATGCAGGATTGTTGCGCACTTTGATGATCCGTACGGCCTCGACCGGTGAAATCATGGTATTGATCCAATTTTTTGAAGATGATATCGACAACCGGAATTTGCTGCTCAATTTTATCGCCAACCGCTTTCCCGAAATCACTTCCTTGCAATATGTCATCAATGGAAAAGCCAACGACACATTATACGACCAGGAAATCCTGTTGTACAGTGGCCGTGATTTTATCCTTGAAGAAATGGAAGGCCTGAAGTTCAGCATCAACGCGAAGTCATTTTACCAGACCAATTCAGAGCAGGCATACGAATTATACAAAATCACGCGCGATTTCGCCGGACTGACCGGAAACGAGCTCGTTTACGATTTATACACCGGAACCGGAACCATTGCCCAGTTTGTCTCGAAACAAGCCAAAAAAGTCATCGGTGTCGAATCTGTTCCCGAAGCGATTGCCGATGCAAAAGAAAATGCCAAACGCAACAATATTACGAATTGTGAGTTCTTTGTGGGTGACATGAAAGTCGTATTCAACGAAAGTTTCATCGCTAGGCACGGCAAACCGGATGTCATCATCACCGATCCGCCGCGCGATGGCATGCACAAGGATGTGATTGAGCAAATCCTGAAAATCGCACCTGAAAAAGTCGTGTATGTCAGTTGCAATTCGGCAACACAAGCCCGCGATTTGGCATTGATGGACGAACAATACAAAGTCACGCGCGTACGCCCGGTGGATATGTTTCCGCAAACGCATCATGTCGAAAATGTCGTACTTTTGGAAAAAAGATAAAATTGCAAATGAAGAAACTATTGACCCTTTCTCTCGTCGTGCTTCTGGCATTCTCAGCCACCAACTGTGAAAAAGACGACATCTGCGACGCGAATACCATGACCACACCGCGGCTTATCGTTGAGTTTTATGATGCCGACAATCCGACCGTTCTGCAAAATGTCACCAACCTCAAAATCATCGGCGAAGGATTAGCCGAAGATTTCGCACTCGGAACGTTCAATAATGTCAGTAAAGTCATGCTGCCATTGAAAACAACCGATGATATTACGCAATACCGCTTTATCCTCTACAGCACTGACACCGATTTGGCCAATGAAGATAAAATCCAAATCAATTATACCCGTGATAATCTTTTTGTGTCGCGCGCCTGCGGTTACAAAACAGTATTTGACCTGACTGGATTTACTTATACCGATCCTGTCGATCCGGCGCAATTGTGGATCAGGAGCGTCACTATAAACCAAACCAACATCAATTCAGAAGATGAGACACACGTCAGCATTTTATTTTAGCAGTGCCCTGCTGTTGTGCTCATTTTCAATATTGGCACAAGAAACCACCGCTGTAAAACCAAAAGACAGCCTTCCTGTAAAGACAGAGCGCTTCGGCGTCCGTGTTGGCGTCGACTTGTATAAACTTGCCAGAACGATATATGATGACAAATACAAAGGCCTTGAACTTGTCGCTGATTATCGCCTGACAAAGAAGATTTATATCGCCGGAGAACTCGGCAACGAAAACAAGACCACCGATGACGACCGCCTGAATTTCACGACAAAAGGCACCTATTTTAAAGTCGGTTTTGATTACAATACCTATGAAAACTGGCTCGACATGGAAAACATGACCTACGTTGGGCTGCGTTATGGCGTCAGCAGTTTCACCCAGCAATTGAACTCCTACGAAATTTATAATCCGCATCCTTATTTTGGCGAACCGCCGGTGATTGTTTCGGGAGAAAAATTCGACGGATTGTCTGCGAGCTGGATTGAAGTCGTTGCCGGTATCAAAGTCGAATTATTAGACAATTTATATGCGGGATTCAGCGTCAGGCTGAACAGGCTGGTGTCGAACAAGGAACCAAATAATTTCGAGAACCTTTATATTCCTGGATTCAATCGGACTTATAATGGAAAATTCGGCGTCGGATTCAATTACACCGTTTCCTACTTTATCCCGTTTTACAAATCTGCCGTAAAGACAAAAGTCAAAGAAGCAAAAGCGAAGGAAGAGCAGAAGAAATAATTACCTGATTTCCTTTATTCCTTTAACGAAAAGCCATTTCATAAACAATTTCTCGCCGTCTTTCGTGCGCACTGCCTGGAATTTCGGGCATAGAATCGTTCCGACGACAAATGCCGTAACCGGAATCCAAAAACCCTGGAGATTGGTATAAGCGGTGATCAAATAATGGAATCCGATGAACAATACCGCGAAACTGAGGAATTGGTATAGGATTGATTTTGTTTGTAAAGACATGATTTAATTGGTTTCTTCGTTGGTTGGACTTGTTTCGTCGGTAATGGCAGGCGAATTGAATTTTGTCCGCTTGCTGCCTTCATACATTTCATATTTCACCAAACGTGCTTCGAGGCTTCCATTGAACAATTTGATTTTACGCGAAGGTTTCAACCCGACATATTTTAATGCTTCTAGATTTCCAGTGATAAACCACGCATTTGTTCCCGGATAATTTTTCTTCAATGTATTTCCGATATCTTCATAAAAACGCTCCATGTTGATGTCGAGCCTTTCGCCATAAGGCGGATTAAAAACCATATGCAATGGCCCTTTTGTCTCTTTTTCAGTGTCAAAGAAATTGCGTTCTTCAATCGTAATATATTCGTCAAGATTCGCATTCTTGATGTTGTCTTTCGCCTTCATCACGGCTGATGGCGCTTTGTCGTACCCTTTAATCGTATGATGGAATTCACGCACTTTTTTCAATTGTGAATCGACAATCATATCAAACAGGTCGTTGTCCCAGTCGTTCCATTTCTCAAAGGCAAATTCCTTGCGGTTGATGTTTGCCGGAATGTTGCACGCAATCATCGCGGCTTCCGCCAATATCGTTCCGCTGCCACACATCGGGTCCATAAAATCACCTTGCCCGTCCCAGCCCGAAAGCAAAATCATGCCTGCCGCCAAAACTTCATTGATTGGGGCAATATTCGTCGCCGTACGATAACCGCGTTGGTGCAAAGAAGTGCCCGAAGTATCAAGCGCTACCGAACACTGGTCTTTGTCAATGTGGATATTGATCCTCAAATCCGGATAATCCTTATCGATGCTCGGGCGTTGGCCGGTATTGTTCCTGAATTGGTCGACGATCGCATCTTTGGCTTTTTGGGATACGAATTGCGAATGCCTGAAATTGTCGGAATGGACTGTCGTGTCAATCACAAACGTATTCCCGGAACTCAGATATTTCGACCAGTCGATGCCTGAAATGCCTTTATAGAGGTTTTCTTCATTCGTCACACGGAAATAATAAATCGGTTTCAGGACTTTCAAGGCAGTGCGCAACGACAGGTTGGCTTTGTACATAAAGCCTTTGTCGCCTTTAAAACTGACCATTCTCACGCCTTGCTCGACATCTTGTGCACCAAGCAGCATCAGTTCATTTGCGAGAATCTCCTCAAAGCCAAAAAAAGTTTTGGCAATCATCTTAAAATTATTTTCCATAGTAAAATCAGGTATCGGGTGCAAAAATACGTTAAATTTGCAAGTCAGAAATCCTTTAGGAAAGATAAATGCCGAATTCAGAAAACCCGAAACACAATACCCAGAATCCAGCCCATGAAAACTGCTGGTTTGCTTCCTGGTTTGACACGCCGTATTACCATATTCTCTATAAAGACCGCGATTATGCCGAAGCGCAGTTGTTCATGGACAACATTACGGAATACCTGAATCTTCCCGAAGATGCAAAAATCCTCGATCTGGCCTGCGGAAAAGGGCGCCATTCCGTTTATCTGAACCAATTGGGTTATGATGTGACCGGCGCCGATTTGTCTGAAAACAGCATCAGCGAAGCCTCGAAATTCGCCAATGACAAACTCCATTTTGTCATGCACGACATGCGCGAGCCATTTGAACAAAAATACGATGCCGTTTTCAACCTGTTCACGAGTTTTGGTTATTTTGAAGATGACGCCGACAACTTAAAAACGCTTATCGCGATCAAGGAAAGCCTTTCGGAATATGGGTTTGCCGTCATTGATTTCATGAATGCCAACCAAGTCATCGCGAACCTCGTGCCCGAAGAAACCAAGACCGTCGAAGGCATCGATTTCCACATCAGGCGTTTCCACATCGACAACCACATTTACAAGGAAATTGATTTTGTCGACAAAGGCTGCAAATACCATTTCACCGAAAAAGTCCAGGCGTTGAAACTCGAAGATTTCGAACAGATGATGGAAACCGCCGACATTCATTTACTCGACATTTTCGGCGATTACAAACTGCGGAAATTCAGCAAAAAAGACTCTGAAAGACTAATCATGATTTTCAAATAATGAATTACCTTTTACCATTATTGGCGGTGCTTTTCGGGTACGTTTTTGCGCTGGTACTGAAGCCCGAAAAGAAAACCAACATCAAGCTGCTGCTGGCTTTCAGCGGTTCATTCCTGTTGTCTCTGACGGTCATGCATTTGCTTCCCGAAGTCTACGAAACCCACAATCATCATATAGGTATTTTCATCATGGTCGGGATTTTGTTCCAGATTGTGCTCGAATTTTTCTCCAAAGGCGCCGAACACGGCCACGTTCACGGCCACAGCGAAATGGCAACAATTCCGTGGCTGTTGTTCATCAGTTTGTGCATTCATGCGTTCCTCGAAGGATTTCCGGTCAGCCGCCACAACGATTTGGCACTCGGAATCGCGATTCACCACTTCCCTATCGCGATTATCTTAACGGCATTTTTCCTGAATGCCAAGCTCAGTAAAATCTCGATTTTCATCTTCATGGTCACGTTTGCCGCCATGACACCGCTGGGTACGGCATTCTCAAAATACCTGCCGTTCCTGAATGATTATTACACTGAAATCACCGCGATTGTCATCGGAATCCTATTCCACATTTCGTCGACCATTATTTTCGAAACGACCGAAGGCCATAAATTCAACATCCAGAAAGTATCGATGATTATTCTGGGGATTATTCTGGCGAGTTTTATATAGGGCGTTGCCTGCGGCCGCGCTTTCGGCTTTATCTTTTTTCGTTCCTCAAAAAGGATATCGCCTCAATCGCTAACGCGAAGGAAGACACGCCCTGCGGGCTTTAGGCACGGCTACGCCTTTAGATTTTCAGATTGTCTGGTAATCATCCTAAGCGAAGCATGTCAAAAAATCTAAAGCCTGCAAGGCGTGTCCCATTCAAAAACTTTGTAACTTTGGAGCTTTACAACTTCTATGGCCTTCACAAAAACCACCGAACAATCCTCCAAATACGAACACCTTGAAAAGATGTCCGTTTCCGAACTGCTTTCCAACATCAACAACGAAGACAAAACCGTTCCGTTGGCCGTAGAAAAAGCATTGCCACAAATTGAGCAGCTCGTTGCAGAAGTGGTTTCAAAACTAAAATCAGGCGGACGATTGTTCTATATCGGCGCCGGAACTTCGGGACGTTTGGGCATTGTAGACGCTTCGGAATGCCCGCCAACATTCGGCGTACCATTCGACCTGGTCAACGGCATCATTGCCGGCGGCGACAAAGCCATTCGCCGTGCCGTAGAAAATGCCGAAGACGATCCGGGGCAAGCCTGGAAAGATTTATCTGAATTCAACATCAATACAAACGATGTCGTCATCGGGATTGCGGCATCGGGCACTACGCCTTATGTCATCGGCGGACTCGAACAATGCAACAGCAGTAATATTTCGACCGGCTGCATCACCTGCAACGAAGGCAGCCCGTTGGCTTTGACCGCAAAATTCCCTGTCGTCGTCGTCGTTGGGCCGGAATTCGTGACCGGAAGCTCACGCATGAAAGCCGGAACCGCACAAAAACTCGTGCTGAACATGATTTCGACTGCAGCGATGATCCAATTGGGGAAAGTCAAAGGCAACAAAATGGTCGACATGCAGCTCAGCAACAGCAAACTTGTTGACCGCGGCGTGAAAATAATCATGGGCGAAATTCCGGTTTCCTATGAAGATGCGGCTGTACTTCTCGAAAAATATAAAAGTGTGCGGAACGCCGTCGATCATTTTAATGGTGAAAAATTCAATTTATAATGGCCAACAAGGAAATCCTCAATAAAGGCTTAAAATACATCGTCTGGGCATTGCCGATGTTTTTCATCGGGCCGACGATTATCATGAGCGCATTTAAAAACCAGCAGCATACGCTGTTCATTCCGGTGCTTGGCATCGGGATTATCATCAGTACGATGGCGGTGATTTTGCTTTTTACGGGATTGAAAACACTGACGAAAAGCCTGTTCAACGATAAGGAATGAAAGATTTTATCAACATCCACCAAACTTTCGAAAAGGAAGTCTATATCAATCAAACGCTTAATAACCGTGAGTTTGACGGCTGCATTTTTAAACATTGTGACTTTTCAAACAGCGATTTCTCATTGAACACTTTTAGCGATTGCGAGTTTATCGACTGCAACCTTTCGATGACGAAACTCAAAGGCAGCAGCTTGAAAAGCGTCATATTTCGCGAGTGTAAATTGCTTGGCATCCAATTCCATGAATGTGAGGATTTCCTTTTTGATGTCACTTTTACAGATTGCGCGTTGGATTATGCGTCGTTTGCCAATAAGAAAATGCCGAAAACACATTTCACAAATTGTTCGCTGAAGGAAGTCAGTTTTATTGGGACGGATCTGACGAAATCGGTTTTTGAAAACTGCAATCTCGAACATGCCATTTTCAATGACACCAAACTCAACGAAGCCAATTTCATGACGGCTTACAATTATACGATCGACCCGGAATTCAACCCGATGAAAAAAGCGAAGTTTGCAATGCAGGGCATTCCCGGCCTGCTCGAAAAATATGACATCAAAATCCTGTAATGATGGAAACCGCCGAATCCTATCTTGAAAGCGCCCGAAAACAGTTTTTATATTACAAAATGCTGGGCGAAAAAGCCGTGGCACAACTCGAGCCGGAGCAGCTTTTCGTGTCGCTGAATGAAGATACGAACAGCATTGCCGTGATCATCAAGCACATGTCGGGCAATATGCTCTCGCGCTGGACAGATTTCCTGACGACAGACGGTGAAAAGGAATGGCGCAACCGCGATGATGAGTTTGAGGAAACGTTCACGACCAAAGACGAAATCGTTGCCGCCTGGGACAAAGGCTGGAAATGCTTTTCGGATGCGTTGGACAGCGTGAAACCCGAACAGCTTTCGGATATCATTTACATCCGGAATGAAGGCCATACGGTTGTCGAGGCGATCAACAGGCAATTGGCGCATTATCCTTATCACATTGGGCAGATCATTTTTTATGCGAAACTGTTGAAAAAAGGACATTGGGACAGCCTGTCGATTCCGAAAAACAAATCGGGAAGCTACAACGCCGATAAGTTTTCGCAGGAAAAAGGCATCCGGAATTTTACGGATGACGAATTGAAAAGATTGAAGAAATAACACGAATTGAATTCTAAACCCTAGCCCTGATTGAAGTGGAAATCCTTTTTTGCGGAGTTTGCGAAGCGAAAAAGATTGCAGCGGATAGCAGGAATAGCTTCAAATAAATAAAATAAAATGAAAAAAATAATTTTGCTTCCAATGCTTTTGCTTTTAGTTTCCTGCTACGAGCAGCAGTGCAACTGCGCCGATTTCAAGACCGGGAAATTTAAGTTTGAACACGAAGTCGGCGGTGTCAAAAAAACCACGCTTTTTGAGCGCACCGACAGCCTTGAGATTGAAACTTTTGACGGGAAAATCGATACGGCGACCGTGCGTTGGGTCAGCGATTGCGAATACATCCTGGAAAAACAACATCCTAAAAACATGGAAGAAAAGAAAGCCATAGCCATGAAAATATTGACCACGTCGAAAAATTCGTATACCTTTGAGTTCGGTATTGTCGGCAGCGACATCAAACAAACCGGAACCGTAACCAAAATCAAATAAACGCCATCAAATGGAAATATTCCTGAATCCGAATGCCTGGATTGCCTTACTGACATTGACTTTTCTTGAAATTGTCCTTGGAATCGACAACATCATATTCATTTCAATCACGACCGGGAAATTGCCGGAAGCGCAACGCAAACGCGCGACAAAAATCGGGATGTTCCTGGCGATGTTCATGCGGATTTTGCTGTTGTTCGGCATCAATACGCTGACGAAAATGAAAAAACCGTGGTTCACATTGGACTTCAGTTTCATGACCGCGCAGGTTACGGGCCAAAGCCTGATATTGCTCGCCGGAGGTTTGTTCCTGCTGTATAAAAGCACGAACGAAATCCGCGAGAAAGTCGATGAACACGGACAAGAGGAAAAAACCCTTGGCAAAACTGCCGCTACGGCTTTTGGAAAAGTGATCGTGCAGATTATCATGATTGATATCGTGTTTTCATTTGACAGCATTCTGACCGCTGTCGGAATGACCAATGGTGTTGAAGGCGCTTTGATTATCATGATTACGGCAGTCGTTATTTCGGTATTGATTATGATGCAGTTTGCGGTTCCGGTTGGGACATTTGTCAACAAACATCCATCGATTCAGATTCTTGCGTTGTCATTCCTGATACTGATTGGTTTTATGCTGGTGACGGAAAGTGCGCATTTGGCCAACGCTTCGTTCTTTGGAAATGAAGTCGTGCCGATTCCGAAAGGCTATTTGTATTTTGCCATCGTATTTTCACTGGTAGTCGAAATGCTGAATATGAAAATGAAAAAAGGCAAGAAGAAAGCCGTTTAGCAGCACAAAATCCTGGAATATTAAATGGGAATTCTATAAGGGCTAGCCTACAATAATGCTTTAGGTTTGTAATACCTAAAACAATTTAAGATCTAAACATTATGAAAAAGGCATTTTTAATATTAGCAATAGCCGTTCTTTCCTTCTCTTGTAAGGATACGGCGAAAGAAAAGGCGGAACTAGAAGCCGCAAAGCAGGCGACCATTGATTCCATACAGAATGTGGAAATGCAAAAACAGCAAGCTGAATTGGCAAAACAAAAATCGATTGATTCGATGAAAACAGTCATGGCGCAGCAAAGAGCAGCGCAAAATGCAACAGCAGCCAATGATGCAACACCTGCCCAAAAGAAGAAAAAAGGCTGGAGCAATACTGCTAAAGGTGCGGCCATCGGTGCTGGCGTCGGATTGGTAACCGGTGCGATCGTAGATAAAAAACACCCTGGAAAAGGCGCCTTGATTGGCGGCGCGATTGGAGCCGGCGGTGGCGCAGTAACAGGCGCGATCATCGATAACGAAAAGAAAAAGAAAGAAGAAGCGGCAGTTCAGAAATAGCAATAAAAAACTCCCAATTCGGGAGTTTTTTTATTTAGAATAATGTGATTTGGCCTTCGTCATCAATCTGGATGTCTTCGTCCGGAATGTCGGTTGGGCTTTGTTTCGGCTCACTATCGTTTGCATCGGTATCGCCTTCGACTTCCAACTCTTCGGGAATGACTTCTTCGGGCGCTTCATATGGCAAAGGTTCGAGCAGGTTGACTTGCTTCAGCTTGTCGGTTGTCAATTGATTTCCGAGTGCCTTGATGCCTTTGACAGCGATAAAACTTTCGAGGTCGACAGTCATGTTTTCCTTTTGTGTCCCTTTGACTTTCGCAAAAACGAGTTCGGCAACCGGGCGATAATCCGTCGCGACGATTTCGAGTTGTGAATTCGGATGCTCAGAAATAAAAACTTCTTCCTTGCCTTCATTCTCGACCAAAAAGCGCTTGATGTAATAGCGTTCTTTTTCGCCGTCAAAATAAATGGCGGAAATCGGTTTGTTCGGAAGCCATTTCTCGAGGATAATCATATCCGAATCAAAGTGCGTCGTGATTTCCGGCGTAATCGTTTTGAGTTTACCGGTTTGGCTAATGACCAACAGTTTATCATTCGGGCGGAATTCTCCGAGCAGTTCGCCGCGCGCGTCGACATTCAATTTCTGCACGGTATCATCAAACCAGATTTTCCTTGGCTTCAATGTTGAAATGCCTTTTTCCTTGAGCTCAATTTTCTTGATTGGATATTTGCTGACCAGGTTTCCTTTCGACGCGCGGCCTTTGATTGCCATGCTTGCAAAATCAATATCGAATTTCAATTTCTTGATGCTTCCGACCTGACGCAGCAAAATCGTGATGACTTCCGCTTCACCATTTGGATTGCAGGAGAAATACAATACCTGCGAGCCTTTGGTTTCATTGGTTAAATCGTATAATTTGTCGCGCGTGATTCCCGAAACATTGAAACGTTTGATATACGACGGCCCGGATTTTCCATCGCGGTAAATCATGTTGTAAATCGTGCGCTTGTCTGTTTTGTCGAATACCGCGACATGGATGATGTCTTTGCCTATAAATGCCTTTTCGGCGACTTTGGTCACCATCATATTTCCGTCGCGAAGGAATACGATCACGTCGTCAATGTCGGAGCAATCTGCGACATATTCGTCTTTTTTCAGGCTTGTGCCGATGAAACCTTCTTCGCGGTTAACGTATAATTTGGTGTTGCGCAAAACCACTTTCGTCGCTTCAATATCATCGAAAATACGGAGTTCAGTCTGGCGCTCGCGGCCTTTCCCGTATTTCTCTTTTAATCTTGTAAAATATGCAATGGCAAAATCAACAAGATGTGCCAAATCGTGTTTCACCTGTTCAATATCACCTTCGAGCGCATCAATTTTATCCTGTGCCTTGTTGCTGTCGAATTTGGAGATACGCATGATCCGGATTTCCGTCAAGCGTAAAATATCATCTTCAGTCACGGCGCGTTTGAGCATTTTGATGTGCGGTTTCAGACCTTCATCAATCGCGGAAATAACGCCTTCTTTCGTCGTTTCTTCTTCAATTAGGCGGTAGACTTTCTTCTCGATGAAAATGCGTTCCAACGACAGGAAATGCCATTGTTCCTCAAGTTCGGAAAGGTGTATTTCGAGTTCGCTTTTTAATAATTCGACTGTCCTTGCCGTGGAAATTTTCAGCATGTCGGTCACGCCGATAAACAACGGCTTGTGGTTTTCGATCACACAGCCAAGCGGTGCGACGGAAGTTTCACAAGCTGTAAATGCAAACAAAGCATCAATCGTTTTGTCAGGGGAAACACCGGGGAAAAGATGGATCAATATCTCGACTTCCGCAGCGGTATTGTCCTCAATTTTCTTAATCTTGATTTTCCCTTTCTCGTTCGCTTTTAAAATACTGTCGATCAATGTCGTCGTATTCGTTGAAAACGGGATTTGGGTAATGACCAAAGTATTTTTGTCCAACTGCCCGATTTTCGCACGAACGCGCACACGGCCGCCGCGCAAACCGTCATTGTATGCAGAAACGTCTGCAATTCCGGCAGTCTGGAAATCCGGAAAAATCTGGAATGGCTTGCCTTTTAATATCCTGATCGACGCATCGATGAGTTCGTTGAAATTGTGCGGCAACACTTTCGTGGATAAACCTACGGCAATTCCTTCTGCGCCTTGTGCCAATAATAATGGGAATTTTACCGGAAGGTTATTCGGCTCGTTTCTTCGTCCGTCATATGACGCAACCCATTCGGTAATTTTTGGGCTGTATAATACTTCCAAAGCAAATTTCGAAAGCCGCGCTTCAATATAACGCGATGCTGCCGCGCCATCGCCGGTCAGGATATTTCCCCAGTTTCCCTGCGTGTCAATCAATAGTTCCTTCTGCCCGATTTGCACCATCGCATCACCGATACTCTGGTCACCGTGCGGATGGTATTGCATTGTATGCCCGACCACGTTCGCGACTTTATTGTAACGGCCATCGTCGAGTTCTTTCAGCGAATGCATAATCCTGCGCTGCACCGGTTTAAAACCGTCTTCAATCGCAGGAACGGCACGCTCCAGAATCACATACGACGCATAATCCAGAAACCAGTCTTTGTACATCCCGGTTACTTTCGTAATCGTGTCGGCGCTGTCTTCTGTTTTATTGTCGTAAAAATGTGTTCCTTCAGATGATTGGTTTTCCTCAGGTAAATTGATCTCTTCTTCTTCGTCCATATTTTTTTAATGGAAAATTGATAATGGATAATTTTCCACTATGTCAAATTTCCGTTTTTGGAATTATCAATTATTAATTATTTTTTATCCTTCAATGACATCTAGTTCAACCTTCAAATTATTGATGATAAACTTCTGCCTGTCAGGCGTATTTTTTCCCATATAAAATGACAGCAATTGTTCGATGGAAGTTGCGCTGTCAAGCATAATCGGGTCAAGTCGTATGTTTTCGCCAATGAAAAACTCAAATTCATTCGGCGATATTTCTCCCAATCCCTTAAACCTTGTGATTTCGGGTTTTGGCTTTAATTTCTCAATTGCATCGCGGCGTTCTTCTTCGGAATAACAATAAATCGTTTCCTTTTTATTCCGCACCCGGAACAATGGCGTCTGTAAAATATACAAATGGTTTTCCTTGATCAATTCAGGGAAAAACTGCAGAAAAAACGTAATCAACAACAACCTGATATGCATGCCGTCGACATCGGCATCCGTTGCGATCACAATGTTGTTGTAACGCAAATCGCCCATGTCTTCCTCAATGTTCAATGCGGCTTGCAGTAAGTTGAATTCCTCATTTTCGTAGACGATTTTCTTACTCATGCCATACGAATTCAAAGGCTTTCCACGAAGGCTAAACACCGCTTGCGTATTGACATCGCGCGATTTCGTAATCGAACCGGAAGCCGAATCTCCTTCGGTAATGAAAAGCGTGCTTTCCAAACTTTTCGGGTTTTTCGAATCTGTCAAATGGACACGGCAATCGCGCAGTTTCTTATTGTGAAGGCTCGATTTTTTCGCACGGTCTTTTGCGAGTTTCCTGATTCCGGACAATTCTTTTCTTTCCCTTTCAGCCTGGAGGATTTTGCGCAACAGCAAATCGGCAGTTTCCGGGTTTTTATGTAAAAAATTATCCAGTTTATTTTTGATGAAATCGTTGACGAACGTGCGCACTGATGGCAAATCCGGCCCCATATCTGTCGACCCCAATTTGGTTTTGGTCTGCGATTCGAAAACCGGCTCCATAACCTTGACGCTGACAGCGCTGACAATCGATTTACGTACGTCAGACGGTTCAAAACCTTTGTTGTAAAACTCACGGATGGTTTTTACGATGGCCTCACGGAAAGCAACCAAATGCGTTCCGCCCTGGGTCGTATTCTGTCCGTTGACAAACGAATGGTATTCTTCCGAATATTGTGACTTGCTGTGCGTAATGGCAATCTCGATATCATCACCCAAAAGATGGATGACCGGATAAACCATATCGTCCCCGTGGATATTTTCCTCGAGCAAATCCTTTAAACCGTTGTCGGAATAATATTTTTCGCCGTTGTATAAAATCGTCAGGCCTGTATTCAGATAGCAGTAATTCTGCAGCATTTTGATTACATATTCATTCCTGAATTTGTAATTCTTAAAAATGGCTTCATCCGGGATAAAAATGACCTTCGTGCCTTTGCGCTTGGTCGTATCGGAAATTTCTTCTTCAAGAACCAGGTTTCCGGCAGAGAATTCGGCTGCTTTCTGCTTGTCATCACGAACCGATTCGACACGGAAATAATTCGACAGCGCATTGACCGCTTTTGTTCCAACGCCATTCAAACCAACCGATTTCTTAAACGCCAGCGAATCATATTTACCGCCGGTGTTCATTTTCGAAACGACATCAACGACTTTCCCCAACGGAATCCCGCGGCCATAATCGCGAACGGTGACGGTTTTATCTTTAATCGTGACTTCAATGGTTTTCCCGGCGCCCATAACGAACTCGTCGATACAGTTGTCGAGCACTTCCTTGAGCAGGATATAAATACCGTCATCGGGCGAAGAACCGTCACCGAGCTTCCCGATGTACATTCCGGGGCGCATGCGGATGTGTTCTTTCCAGTCTAACGAACGGATATTGTCCTCAGTATACTGATTGTTTTCTGACATTTTAAGTGGAGCAATTTTAACTTCGTTCAGTTCGGCCTTGGCTGAGCCGGCCTAGAGTGTGCTAATATAGACGATATGTGCAGAAAATGAAAGGCATGGGAATTAAAGTTATCAAACATGATATTGACAACTTTTGTAGGTTTTATGAATGATTATTTGGGCGTTGCGCTTCAATGCAATCCTAAAAAAGTCTTGCATAAAACCGAACAGCCACTGGCCGTTCCCCATTTAATTTCAAATCTCGCGCCGCGCTTTCCGCTAAATCTTTTTCGTTCCTCAAAAGGATATCGCTTCAATCCCTAACGCAAACAATCGTGGAAATCCATGATTTGTAATTAAACTTAATACCTGAAGTCCACTGGGCTTCCTCCTTTTAATTTCAAATCTAACGCGGGCAATCGTTCAAAATTTAACTCCGGACGATTTTATAAGAAACCAACGGTTTCTCATTGACAAAAATCGTCAGGTAACCCGATAATTTCGGACTTGGATAAATGACGAAATTGTTGTCGTCGTCGACGTTGAGTTTGTCGAGGATATTATTACGGCTCGTGATGTAATACAACCGGTCTGAATCCTGCAGGTTCTGGATGTTGAATTTGACCGCGACATTTTTTGGGAAACTGATAAAACCCAGGTCGGCGTTGAGGATCAAATCCGATTTAAGGTATGCAGGATAGTAAAACGGCAAAGCGGCAAAATCTTCGGCAGATTTATCGGTCATCAGCCATTTTTCGTCATCCGGGTAATGGTTCAGGAAGAATTTATCCGGGTCGGTAAAAAAGTAGGAATCATTGAAATAAGGGCGGAATTTTTGGGTTTCAGAATCGACGATTCCCGCCGCCCAGGTCACATCGATGAGTTTCCATTTGCCTTTGATTTTGACAGCATTCCAGGCGTGGTCACTGGCGGTGGGCAATTTCCCGATTTGGGAATAATGGCTTTTGGATGTTCCGGTGATGATGACCGATTCCAATCCTGTAAGCGAGCAAAGTTCGGTAAACAAACTCGAATAGCCTTCACAAACGGCTTTTCCGGAGCGCAACGTGTTGTTGACGAGCTTCAGGCGAAATTCGCGGTCTTTTTCCATTTTATCGGCTTCGGTCGTGTAACTGTAGGCGATGCCGTTGTTCGAAATGGTGTAATAGGCTTTCATGTCGTATTTGACATTGCTGCCGATCCAGCAAAAAATGGCGCGCGCTTTCTCATCGGGTTTTGAGAAATCGGCATTGATTTTATCGGCGAGTTTCTGTGGATTTGAAAATGATCTTGGATATTCTTTTACGATGGCGTCTACATTTTCATATTGCGAATAGGAAAATGTGGAAACCAACAGCAGTAACAGGAAAAGTGTTTTTTGGATTTGGGAAATTTTCTTTTTCATAGTCGCCGCAATTGTCAATTATCCTGCCAGAAAATGTTAAGCAAGTACTAAAGATCGCTGCATTTCAAAACGGCTTCCTTTAGCAGATTATTGTATTCGGAGTTGGAAATCCTGCCAATTTCACTATCAAAATTTTCGTAAAAAAGCGGCAGCGAAAAAACAGCCTTGATGTTAGCGCCATAACGCGGCAGGTTGTTTTCGGCGATTTCAAGGACACTTTTCCCGCCCCTTGCGCCCGGTGAAGTGGCCATGAGCAGCATGGGCTTGTTTTGGAAAACGTCTTTACGGATGCGCGAACACCAATCGAACATGTTCTTAAAGGCCGACGAATAATTCCCATTGTTTTCTGCCAATGACAGGACGATTAAATCCGCGGCGCCCAATTTATCGAGAAAATCCCGGGCCAATTGTGGCTGTCCGATGACATCTTCGCGGTCAACGCTGAACAATGGCAATTCATAATCATTGAGGTCGAGGATTTCTGCCTGGCTGTTTTCAAACAAGCCTGCGGCATAAGTCGCGAGTTTCTTGTTGATCGAACGGCTGCTGTTGCTTCCGGCAAAGGCAATGATTTTCACTCGTTTTCTATTTATTGTTTTTATCGGTCCCGTGAGTCGCTTCGCTCGTGTCATTTTGGAATGGCTAAGCGGCTGAGTGCCTGAGTCGCTGAACAGCGAAAGTACGAACTTTTGTTGTATAAATGACGGTTAGGCCGCGTTAGGGATTGCAGCAAGTGCCGCGCACTGCGGAAAGCCCGGCGCGACGAAGGAAGCGCAACGCCCACACGAGCGAAGCGAACCGACGAAGTAAAAATTACAATCCGAAAGACCAGCCAACAATCAAATTGATCGAATTGGTCTTGATCGTGCCGTTATCGATGACTTCGACATCGCTGGTATTGATTAATCCGATATTGTCGCGAAGTTCGATCACCAGGTCGTTTTTCGCATTGAGCGGAATGGTTTTACCAATGCCGAGCGTAATGCCGGTATTGAATTTCTTATTCATACCGGTGTTGTCATCCGAACCGCCCAGACCGGCAACCGGAAGGTCGTTTGACGCGCCCGACTTTAAAAGATAGCCAATAAAAATGCCACTTTCGACAAACAACGACGGCATTTTTGGGAACTCATATTTCGCGACAACCGGAAGCGTAAGATAGTTGTAATTGATTTTGAATTTGACGTCGTATAACACTGGCGGATCGTCAAAATTCTCGCGGACTTCAACTTGCTGCTGGTCTGTGGACGTTATTCTTTCGTAAGACAAATTGGCTTTTATCGAAAAATGTTCGCTGACGTAATAGTCGGCAGAAACTCCTGCCATAAAATCGAGCCCGCGGTTAAAACTTTTCACCGAACTGTTGCCGTAGAATTTTGAATAGGTGGCACCGGCGTTAATGCCGTATTTGATTTTGTGTTGGGCAAATGCCGTATTGGATACTATCGCCAGCAAAGCGATTATTGTAATTTTCCTGATCATCGAGGCGGAATTAAACATTAAACCTGAAATGCATCACGTCGCCATCTTTGACAATATATTCCTTGCCTTCAACGCGCAATTTTCCGGCTTCCTTGACTTTGGCTTCAGTACCGAATGACACGTAATCATCATAGGCGATGACTTCGGCGCGGATGAATCCTTTTTCGAAATCGGTATGGATGACACCGGCGGCCTGTGGCGCGGTATCGCCAACGTTGATCGTCCATGCGCGGACTTCCTTGACACCGGCAGTAAAGTAGGTTTGTTGCTTTAAAAGTTTGTAGGCCGCACGAATTAAAACCGCTGAACCCGGTTCTGTCAATCCTAAATCTTCGAGGAACATTTGACGTTCTTCATAGGTTTCGAGTTCGGTGATGTCGGCTTCCGTTCCGACTGCAAGTACGATGACTTCGGCGTTTTCGTCTTTTACCAATTCGCGGATCTGGTCTACATATTTATTTCCGGTTGCCGCTGATTCTTCATCCACATTACAAACATACAACACGGGTTTGGAAGTGATCAATTGGAAATCTTCGAGCAATACTTCTTCGTCATTATTTTGGGGCGCAACTGTTCTGGCCGATTTTGCCTGCAGCAACGCTTCGCGGATCCGGTCTAAAAATGCTTTTTCAACCTGCGCTTCTTTGTTTCCGGTTTTGGCGGCACGGTTGACTTTTTCAAGGCGTTTTTCAACGGTTTCCAAATCTTTCAGCTGCAATTCGATATCGATGGTCTCTTTGTCGCGGATTGGGTTGACGTTGCCATCAACGTGGATGATATTGTCGTTGTCAAAACAACGCAGTACGTGAATAATCGCATTACATTCCCTGATATTCCCGAGGAATTGGTTACCCAAACCTTCACCTTTGCTGGCACCTTTTACCAATCCGGCAATGTCAACAATATCAACTGTTGCCATTTGGACACGTTCTGGTTTTACCAATTCTTCCAATTTATTGATTCTTGGATCCGGCACATTGACGATACCGATATTCGGTTCAATAGTACAAAATGGGAAGTTTGCACTCTGCGCCTTGGCATTTGACAAACAATTGAATAAGGTTGATTTTCCAACATTCGGTAATCCTACAATTCCTGCTTTCATTATCTCGGGATTTTTTGAGTCACTTTTGGTAACAATTTCTTCTAAAAAGTGTGCAAATATAAGGTTTATATTGTTTGCTAAATAGTTAATATAAATTTTCGATAATCGTTAAAAACATGTTAAAATTAATTATATTGCGTAGTAAAAATTTTAAAAACAAACAACTAACCCCCTATTTTATGAAAAAAATCACATTGTTTCTATTTTTACTCCAATTTACCGTTCTTTTTGCCCAAAAAGAAATCAGCGGAGTGGTTACAGACAATACCGGAGCGCCTTTATCCGGTGTGAACATTGTTGAAAAAGGTACCACAAATGCTACATCAACCGATGTCGTTGGTGCCTATAAGATCAATGTCAAAGATGGTGCGTGGCTGGTATTTAGTTATGTCGGGTTTTCTGCCGTTGAGAAAAACACGCTCGATGCCACCAAAATTGATGTCACTTTGTCCGATGCCGTGACATTGAATGAAGTCCAGGTAGTCGGCTCAAGGAATTCAAAAAGAACAGTCGTGAATTCTGCTGTCCCGATTGATGTTATCGATGTGAAAAGCGTCACGACACAAAGCGGCAAACTGGAAATCAATGAACTGTTGCAATATGCTGCGCCTTCATTCAATGCCAACAAGCAATCGGGATCTGACGGCGCCGATCATGTCGACCCGGCGTCATTGCGCGGTATGGGTCCAGACCAGACATTGGTCCTGATCAATGGGAAAAGAAGGCACCAATCGTCATTGATCAATTTATTCGGGACGCGCGGGCGCGGCAATACAGGAACCGACTTCAATGCGATTCCGGCAAGTGCCATCAAAAGAATCGAAATCCTTCGCGATGGCGCTGCGGCACAGTATGGTTCAGATGCGATCGCCGGCGTCATCAATATCGTTTTGAATGACAATGTAGATGTCGTAACCGGTACGATCAGTTATGGTGTTTACAGCACCAAAGCCGACGGGGATTTCCCGGCAGGAACGCCAAATACAGGTGATAATTTTCTCGACACGAATGCCGATGGAAATAAAACCGCCAAAGGCAAAAGTTTTGACGGCGGCTCGTTGAAAGTCGCTACCAATTATGGGACGAAAATTGGCGATAAAGGCGGATTCGCCAATTTCACTGCAGAGTATATAAGCAAGGATAAGACATTGCGCCCCGGATTTGATTTCCGCAGGGGTTTTGGCGAAGCATCCATAGAAGGTTTTAACTTTATGGTGAATGCAGCAGTTCCTGTCTCGGATAAAACCGAAATCTATGCCTTTGGCGGAAGGAATTACCGCGACACGGATGCCTATGCCTTTACAAGGAACAATCCGACGGAACGCAATGTCGTAGCCATTTATCCAAATGGGTTTACACCTAGGATTACTTCGAATATCATCGACAATTCGGTGGCTGTTGGCATCCGAACCGTAACCACTGGCGGCTGGAAAGTCGATATCAGCAATACCTATGGGAAAAACCTTTTCCACTATTTTATTGAAGGTACACTCAATGCTTCCCTGGAAGAAGCTTCACCGACCGAATTTGACGCCGGCGGCCATACATTGAGCCAAAATACCATCAATTTTGATTTCTCCAAAAACTATGGCAGTGTCATGAGCGGACTGAATCTCGCATTCGGTGCAGAATACCGGACGGAACAATTCACCATTTTTGCAGGTGAAGAAGGTTCGTATACAACTTATGACATCAATGGCAATCCCGTGACCGATCCTACGACACAAGTCATTCCTATCGATCCGATAACTGGCGAAACACGTCCTGGCGGCTCACAAGGATTTCCGGGTTATAGCCCGAATAATGCGGTTGACAGAGGCCGTTCAAATGTGTCATTATATTCTGATGCGGAATTGGATGTGACCGACAGTTTCCTCGTCAGCGGTGCTTTGCGCTATGAAAACTACAGTGATTTTGGCAGCACAATAAATGGAAAGTTGGCTTCAAGACTGAAAGTCACAAAAAACATCAACTTGAGAGGTTCAATCAGTACCGGATTCCGCGCGCCGTCATTGGCACAGATTTATTACAACCTGCAGTTCACGAATTTCTCTTCTTCAGGCGCATCGGAAATTTTGCTTGCCCCAAACAACAGTCCTGTCACGCAGGCTTTTGGGATTGACAAACTGAATGAGGAAAAAGCATTGAACGGCTCATTGGGCTTTACCGCGACTTTTGGGAACGTTACGGCTACAGTAGACGGTTATTTTATCAATGTGAAAGACAGGATTGTATTGACCGGCTATTTTGATGCCACCGCTTTCGACCTTGGCGTTGACCAGGCGCAATTTTTCGTCAATGGCGTCGATACCAAAACCACCGGGCTTGATGTCGTTCTGGCATGGAAAAAGACATTTGGAGACAATGCGTTCGGGGCAACAATTGTCGGTAATATCAATGATATGAAAATCGACAATGTCCATAACGGCACATTAGACCAACAGACTTTCTTTGGCGAACGTGAAAAAGCTTTCCTGCTGGCTTCGGCGCCCGACAATAAATTTGCCCTTAACCTGAGCTATGCCAGGAAATGGTTTGATGCCGGACTTGCGTTCACAAGATTCAGCGAAGTAAAATTGCTGGATTACCAAATGTATGAGGATGTTGCAGATTACGGGTCGTTTGCCAACCAAATTAAGGCAGCGAGAGATACCTATGGTGTAAAAATCGTAACCGACCTGACTCTTGGGTTTAAATTGTCCGACAAGTTCAAGCTGAGCATCGGAAGCAATAACCTTTTCAATATATATCCAGACCAACAGGACGACTGGGTGGAAGCCGGCGGATATTGGGATGCTGTACAAATGGGATTCGGCGGCGCATTTTATTACGCAAGGTTAGGATTCAAATTCTAAAATAGCCAAAATGCTAAAAATCCCGGATAATCCCGGGATTTTTTTGTAAGTATAATTATATAAAAGTTAGAATTAATTCTATAAGATAAAACTCGGCTGCCGGGTTAACTTTGTAAAACTATAAACCAACATTTATAATTATGAAAACTTTAATCTTAGGAATTGCCATCGCGACATTGTCATTCAATGCACAGGCGCAGAACCAGAATGTAACGAATGTCAGTAAGACAACTACAACAACAATAAAAGATTCGGATGGGCAAAAACAATTGGTGAAAAAAGAAAACACCCAGGAAGTGCAAAATATCGAATTGCAGAATGCCGAATCGAAAGCCCTGAATAAAGATTTGGCGCCATCGCCAGTCCAGGTGACTTCAACCACACAGATTACCGGCCCCGACGGAAGGACAAGAACTGTAGACGTTGACCGTTCAGCGTATTATTCTGTTGGCGGTGCAAAATACCAGGTTACTGTTGACAATAGCGGCTACACGATGATGGATCCAAGTGGTAAAAGAGCAGGATTGCTGAGACAGATGGGAAATAACAATTACATCTTTAGGACAAAAGACAAAACGTCAGTCGGGTATTTCGATGCGAATGGGAATCTCGTACTCCAGACATATGATGACAAGACCGATAAGATTACTACAGAAACTTACACAAGGAATTAAAAATTCTTAACACTCTATATACTTAACTATCTGACCTAAAAAATCCTGAATTTACGTTCAGGATTTTTTTTGTTTTTACTCGTTATGCAGGAATGCCTGGCGATTTAAAAGCGTTTCTTCGCTTTCCACATGATCGGGATCGGGAACACAGCAATCAACCGGGCAAACGGCCGCGCATTGCGGTTCATCGTGAAAACCTTTGCATTCGGTGCATTTTCCCGGAACAATATAATAAATGTCATCGGAAACCGGTGTGCGCGGTTCTTCGGCATCGACCACTTCGCCGGAAGGCAATACGACTTTCCCCCGTAAAGAAGTGCCGTCTTTGTATCGCCAGTCGTCGGCGCCTTCATATATTGCAGTATTTGGGCATTCCGGTTCGCAGGCGCCACAGTTGATGCATTCGTCAGTGATTATAATTGCCATTGTGTTTGGAATTTGGGATAAACTCGGGCTTTGTCACATTCTTTCGATTCGACTTTTGGCCTTCGACTTAATAGCTTATTTTTGTGCAAAATTACGCCCAAAACAATTCATAAGCAAATCAATATGACTTTAGGACACAAAAAATATATTTTTACGGAACTCGGGAAATTCCTGTCGCAGTTTTCTCAAAATGAAACCGTTAAAAACCCCGCTGTCTTAAACAACGATTTAGCTTCGCCCAGTTCGGCTGCGCCTCGAGTGTTTTTTGACGCTTTCGATGATTTGATTAAACTCTCGCAATCGCACAATGGCTGGTATACGCCAGAGCAGGTTTATTTTGCAATCCGATCGTGGGCCGAAGCGTTGACAGCTGGAAATCTCGATAAATGGCTTTCAGCTTATGATATCACTGAACGCGACCCAAAAACCATCGGTTTGATATTGGCTGGAAATATTCCATTGGTTGGATTCCACGACTTCCTTTCCGTTTTGATGGCCGGACATAAGGTTTTGATAAAAACTTCCTCAAACGACCAGCATCTGTTGCCTTTCCTGGCAAAATATATCATTTCGATTGAACCAGAAATGCAAAATCACATTATGTTTTCTGAAGGCAAGCTCGAGAATTTCGATGCCGTAATCGCCACCGGAAGCAACAACACCGCTCGTTATTTTGACTATTATTTTAAGGATAAACCGAGTATCATCCGCAAAAACCGGAATTCGGTTGCGGTGCTGACCGGAAAAGAAAGTAAGGCAGAACTCGTGGCATTGGGCGAAGATATTTTCCGTTATTTCGGTTTGGGCTGCAGGAATGTCTCCAAATTATTTGTCCCGAAAGGCTACAGTTTCGATACTTTTTTTGAAGGTATTTTTGAATACCAGGATGTCATCCATTATGAAAAATACGCGAACAATTACGACTACAACAAGGCCGTTTTCCTGATGAGCAATTTCAAATTACTCGACAACGGATTCCTGACGATTAAAGAAGATACAAGCTACGCCTCGCCTATTTCAAGTGTTTTTTATGAATACTATGAAAATATTGATGAGCTTCAAAAACGCCTGACCGATGAAAGTGGGCAAATTCAATGCATCGTCTCGAACAATGTAATGGAAAACAGCATTCCTTTTGGGCAAACGCAAAAGCCGCAATTGTGGGATTATGCGGATAATGTCGATACGATTGCTTTTTTACTTTCGATTTAACATCTTTACTACAACGTTTTTGTTAATAACATCAGATAATTATTATTAATTCCGGTCGGTTTTTCAATACCTATTTCCGAAATTTGTCGCTTAATTTTTTGGTATCCAATGAAAAAACACAATTACAGCGCCGGACCATCGATTTTACCGCAGGAAGTGCTTGAAAAAGCTGCTGCTGCCGTACTCAATTTCAATGATTCGGGTTTGTCGCTTTTGGAAATTTCCCACCGCAGCAAAGATTTTGTTGCAGTGATGGAACAAGCGCGGGCATTGGCACTCGATCTTTTAGGACTGAGGGGCAAAGGCTACCAGGCATTGTTTTTACAAGGCGGCGCGAGCATGGAATTTTTGCGGATTCCGTATAACCTCATGAAACAAAACGGAAAAGCGGCCTATCTCGATACCGGAACCTGGGCCAGCGGCGCCATCAAGGAAGCGAAAGCTTTTGGCGAAACGGTCGTCGTGGCATCCTCAAAAGCCGATAATTACAATTGGATCCCAAAAGATTTTACGATTCCTGCAGATGCGGATTATTTCCACTGCACGTCAAACAATACGATTTTCGGCACGCAAATGAAAAGTTTTCCTGAGACTGGAATTCCGATGGTTTGTGATATGAGTTCGGATATTTTCTCACGCCAACTCGACTTTTCGAAGTTCGACCTGATTTATGCTGGTGCACAAAAAAATATGGGCCCGGCAGGTGTGGCATTGATTGTCGTCAAAGAATCACTGCTTGGACATACAGGCAGGAATATCCCATCGATTTTAGATTACCAAAAACATATTGCGGCAGAAAGCATGTATAATACGCCTGCGGTTTTTGCCGTTTTTACTTCACTGCTGACCATGCAATGGATTGACAAAATGGGCGGAATCGGTGCAATGGAAGAGCGCAACAGCGCGAAAGCCGAAATGCTGTACAACGAAATCGACCGAAACCCTTTGTTTAAAGGCACGGCAGCGACAGCAGACCGCTCGAATATGAATGCGACTTTTGTGCTGAATGACATTGCCCATACCGAATCGTTTGACCAAATGTGGAAAGCAGCCGGAATTTCTGGACTGGCCGGGCACCGTTCTGTTGGCGGTTACCGCGCGTCAATGTACAATGCGTTGTCGATTGAAAGCGTCGAAGTTTTGGTTGAAGTCATGAAAGCGCTTGAAGTGATCGGATAGCCCAGCCCGGATAGCAGTGGAAATCCTTTTGAGGTTTTTCACCGAAAAAGATTGAAACGCATAGCCGGAACATGCTTCAAAAAATAAAAAATATTTAAAAATAAAATATGAAAGTATTAGCGAATGACGGGATTTCGAAAAGCGGAATCAAAGCCCTTGAAAAAGGCGGATTTGAAGTCATTACCACCAAAGTCGCGCAGGAACAGGTCGCGAATTTCATCAACGAACACCACATCAGCGTGATATTGGTCCGCAGTGCGACGAAAGTCCGCCAGGATATCATCGACGCCTGTCCAGGCCTGAAAATCATCGGTCGCGGTGGCGTTGGCATGGACAATATCGATGTTGATTATGCACGCTCGAAAGGCGTTCATGTCATCAATACACCGGCTTCTTCGTCTGAATCGGTCGCAGAATTGGTGTTTGCACATTTGTTTTCAGGCGTCAGGTTTTTGCACGATTCCAATAGAAACATGCCGCTTGAAGGCGATTCGAACTTTGAAGGCCTGAAAAAAGCTTATGCCAACGGGATTGAATTGCGCGGTAAAACTTTGGGCATCATCGGTTTTGGAAGGATTGGGAAAGCCGTCGCGAAAATCGCATTGGGAATGGGAATGAGAGTCATCGCTTCGGATAAATTCGTCGGCAATGCCGAAATCAAAGTCGATTTTTACAATGGCCAGTTCATCAACGTCGACATCATCACCGAGCCGATGGAAGACATTTTCCGCCATGCGCATTTCATTACGCTCCACGTTCCGGCGCAGGACGGTTATGTCATTGGCGAGGCCGAATTTGCCGCGATGAAAGACGGCGTCGGTATTGTCAATTGTTCGCGAGGCGGTGTCATTGACGAAGTCGCGCTGATTGCTGCACTCGAAAGCGGAAAAGTATCCTTTGCGGGATTGGATGTTTTTGAGGAAGAACCGACACCAGCTGTACAGATTTTAATGCACCCGCAAATTTCGATGACACCGCATATCGGTGCTGCGACTTTGGAAGCGCAAGATCGGATCGGGACAGAACTTGCGGAACAGATCATCAGTTTGCTGAAAGTCGAAAACGCTTAATATAAACCGGTTTTGATGCCGGTTTTTTTATGGGAGCATGTTCCCGCTTTCCGCTATATCTTTTGTTCCTTTGCACTCCACAAAAGAGTATCGCTGCAATCGGGGCTAGGCATTTGTACAACATCCAGCTAATTATTATGTTAAATGATTCTTACTCAAGTCGATGCTTCGGCAGATATTTTATAAATTTAATATAAAATTCCTGGCCATGAAAAAGCTGATTTTCCCTTTGTTCATTCTGCTGTTTGCCTTGAGCTGCAAACCCACGCAGAAAACGTTTTCCAAAACCGATAAGCCAACTGCCGCAAATGACACGGTCAGGATTGCGAATGATTCTTTGGAATATGAAGTCATTATTGTCGATCCCGGATTCAGCACTTGGCTTGCCACGACAGCGCAGCCGCGGAATTATTACTCACAAAGCTATCTCGAAAGCAAAAATCGCACATATGTCACCGAATGGAACAACCGCGTCATGCAGCCGCGCCGTTACAGTCCGAGTATGTACGACATGACGATCAACTACAATTTCACGACGAATTACGGCTACGAGGTGAATTACCTGATTTACAATTACTTCATTTATTTCCAGAATAAATACAACCAGAAGCTCGCGGGCTATGTTCCGACGCGATAACTTATTATCTTTACGGAAAATTATTCCGCATGCCGAATTTCAAAACCCGTTGGGGAATTGCATCGAATTTCCAGTTGGTCCTAATTATCGTAGTCTTTGCGATTACCGGTTCGACGGCTGCGTATTTGTCGAAACCCATCCTGAAATGGTTCGACATTACGAAGGAAAGCACTTCACTTTGGGTTTATTATCCGTTATATATTTTGTTGATATTTCCGGTATACCAGGTTTTGCTGGTTGGAATTGGGTTTATTTTCGGGCAGTTTAAATTCTTCTGGGCATTCGAAAAGAAAATGCTGCGCGGCATGGGCTTGGGGTTTCTGCTAGCCAAGGAAAAATAAAAATACCACAATTTATCATATAAAAAATTCGTGAATTCGTGGCTAAATTATCTGCCATGAATTCACGAATTTTGTTTGAGGCTTTTAATTCACTCGCCTTTTGACTTTCAAATCCTTATTTCTTCTTCCAATAATATGTATAAAACCACATCAGCGTAAATGTCGGGATGACATCCGTAAATGGAAATATCTCTTCCAAAAACGAAAAGACACCGCCAATCCTACCCGCTTTTCCTTTGTACATCCACGCCAGTAGAAGTCCAGAAACCGGCGCCCAGACCACATCCTCAAATTCGCCAATAACAGGAATTGTAAACGATACCATGCCCAGGACATCAAACAGGATTCCGAGCCATAGGTTTCTTTGCTTGTGCTTTTCGTCGGCCTGGAATTCCTGGATATGATTCATTATTGCTTGAGTTTGTCCTTGAATTTTGTCCTGACTTTGGCGATTTTCGGCGTAATCACATAGCTGCAATAGCCTTGTTCTTTGTTCTGGCTGTAATAGTTCTGGTGATAAGCTTCGGCTGGATAAAATGCCGTTGCCGCAGATAATTTGGTTACGACTTTCTTGCCGTAAGTGTTTTCTGCGTTGAGCAAAGCGATGTAATCTTCGGCCAATTTTTTCTGTTCGTCGTTGTGGTAAAAAATTTCGCTGCGGTATTGTGTGCCGACATCATTTCCCTGGCGGTTGATGGTTGTTGGGTCATGTGTCGCAAAAAATATCTCGAGCAGTTGCCCGAAGTTGAGTTTCTGCGCATCGAAAGTGATTTCGATAGCTTCTGCATGGCCGGTTTCACCACTGCAAATGTCTTTGTATGTCGGGTTGATGGTCCTTCCGCCAATATAACCTGAAACGACACTTTGAACGCCATCGAGTTCGAGGAACACCGCTTCGGTGCACCAAAAGCAGCCGCCGGCAAAAGTCGCGGTTTCCAGTTCTTTTCCTGTATTCATTTTTCTTTTTTTAGCGTACCAAATTTAGCCAATAATCAAGGGTCGCAATAGGCAATTAACTAAACTTTATCATCGAAAGTTGGCGATGCCGATTTTGGCACACATTGGGATTAATTCGTTAGATTTGCGTCACTTCAAAACGCAAATATGAAAAGGATTGTCTTGTCGATAATAGTACTTCTTCTGCCATTGCTAACATTTGCGCAAGATGCCACATATGGCAAGAATCCTACCGCTGGCAAATATTACGACATCAGGGGATTCAAAATGTACTGCGAGGTTTACGGATCGGGCGAACCAATATTGCTCATCCATGGAAATGGCGGCAGCATCGACAATTTCGTCAAACAGATTCCGTTCTTTTCCAAAAAATACAAGGTCATTATCGCCGACAGCCGCGCACAGGGAAAATCCATCGATAAAAAAGATTCGCTTTCGTATGATATGATGGCCGACGATTTTGCTGAATTGCTGACAAAAATGAATGTGCCTTCTGCGAATGTCATTGGCTGGAGCGATGGCGGAATCAACGGACTTTTGCTCGCCATCAGGCATCCTGAAAAAGTCAGGAAACTGGCTATTACCGGTGCCAATACAGCACCCGATTCGACTGCAGTCGCACCAAATCTAATCACGGAAATGGTAACCGAATTCGACAAACTCAACAAAAAGCCAAACAAAACGGACGCCGAAAAAAATTCGGCAAAGTTGCTAAAACTCATGATTGACCAGCCGCATATCAAGCCATCGGATTTGAAAAAGATAAAATCACCGACATTGGTTATCGGCGGCGACCACGACCTGATAAAACCGACACATACCGTTTATATTTTCGAGAATATCCCGAATGCCATGCTGTGGATTGTTCCGAATTCCGGCCACGGGACATTGATTGAGCATGCTGATGAGTTCAATAAAAAAGTTGATGATTTTTTTAATATGCCTCAAAAATCCAAAGAGTAAATTGGGTAAATTATCCGTTATTTGCCAAAAGTTTTCCAACTAATGATACACGCCAAAAACATCCATAAATATTACGACAAGCTTGAAGTGCTGAAAGGTGTCGATTTGCACATCCGGAAAGGGGAAATCGTATCGATTGTCGGCGCTTCCGGAGCGGGAAAAACGACGCTGCTGCAAATCCTCGGCACTTTAGACCACCCGAGTCCACAGGCCGAAGCCAAACCCAACGCCGATGGAAAAACGGAACTTGTCATCAATGGCGAGAATATCCTTGACATGAAAGATAAAAACCTGTCGAAATTCCGCAATAGGAATCTGGGATTTATTTTCCAGTTCCACCAATTGCTACCCGAATTCACGGCTTTGGAAAATGTCTGCATTCCTGCTTACATCGCCGGAAAATCCCCATCAGAAACAGAAACCGAAGCCAAAAGATTATTGGAATATCTCGGATTGTCGCATAGAATTGGGCATAAACCAGGCGAACTTTCGGGCGGCGAACAACAACGCGTCGCTGTCGCACGGGCATTGATCAACAAGCCTGCGATCATTTTTGCCGATGAGCCTTCGGGAAATCTCGATACGGCTTCGGCAGAAAACCTGCACCAGCTGTTTTTCAAATTGCGCGATGAATTCGGGCAAACGTTTGTCATCGTCACACACAATGAGGAATTGGCAAATATGGCCGATAGGAAACTTGTTATGGTCGACGGGAAAATCAGCAATTAATTCTACGATTCATGAATACACCAAGATCAATCGGCTATTCGACTTATCTCGCACTGATAAAGCAAAGCCCAAAAATTGCCAAGCTCGGCATTGTATTTACGGCTATTTCTGTATTTGTATTGATTCCGGCTGTCGTTTTAATTTCGGCCGCTGCGACAGAGAAATATGAAAAATACGATTATGCCAAAATCAAATCCGAAGGCACATCGGTCGTTGCAAAAATCACGGACATTGAAACCAATTATAACACCACCATAAACGGTGTCCATCCATCGATTATTAGTTACAGTTACAGCCATAATGGCGCTGAAAGTGACGATAAATTTGCAACACTTGCGCCGGATAAAGTGTCACATATGGCTGTTGGTGACAACCTTGATGTGAAAGTCCTCGGTACCGAATCGGTGATTACCACACTGAAGCCATACCGTTTCCCGTTTTTTATGTTTTTGATGATTCCGCTGCCGTTTTTAGTTTTGGGATTATGCGGCTTAACATATATGATCATCAGGATTAAGAAAATCATAAAACTGTATCAGTATGGCAATGTGAAAGAAGCGAAGCTGGTGTCACTGATGCTGCAATCGGGTTCGCCGGTGGCGAATTTTGGACAACGCATTATGGCCTATTATACTTATACCACACATTCCGGGAAAACGGTTTTTGGGGAATCTGTAACGAACGATTTCATGTTATTGAATGAGAAAAAGCAAGGCGACATGATTGACATTTTTGTTTCGGATGACGAAACGCAATCGTGCCTTGTCCCGAAACTGGAAGCCTTAAAAAACGACTGGAAAATCTAAACAATTTATGGATTCCTCCGAACTGAAATCGTTCCTCGACGAAAAAGTCAGCCAATACAACAATCCCGATTTTATCGAAAGCGATCCGATACAGGTGCCGCATTTGTTTTTGGCTAAAGAAGACATCGAGATCGCAGGGTTTTTAAGTGCGACGATTGCCTGGGGAAACCGCAAGATGATCATTAAGAATTCACATCGGATGATGGATCTGATGGGCAATGCACCATATGATTTTGTGATGTCGCATGGAGAAAGTGACCTCGAGCGGCTTCAGGATTTCGTGCACCGCACATTTAACGGACAGGATTTTGCAACTTTTATCATTGGGCTGAAACACATTTATCAAAACCATGGCGGACTCGAAAACGTCTTTGCAAAATATCAGTCGGCAGATTCCATACAGCAAAGCATCCATGAATTCAAAAAACTTTTCTTTGAAATCCAGCACCAGAACCGGGCGCAAAAACACATTTCAGATCCACTGAACAATTCCGCTGCCAAGCGTATCAACATGTTCCTGCGCTGGATGGTGCGCGACGATAATAAAGGTGTCGATTTCGGGATATGGAAAAGCATTTCGTCATCACTCCTATCCTGCCCGCTTGACGTGCATTCCGGAAATGTTGCGCGAAAATTAGGATTGTTGAAAAGGACACAGAATGATGCGAAAGCATTGGCAGAACTTGATGAACAATTGCGATTGCTGGACAAAGCCGATCCGGTAAAATATGACTTTGCATTGTTTGGACTGGGTGTTTTCGAAGGTTTTTAAAATAATATCTTAGTATTTTTACTAAAAAAATAGTGAACTGATAAAATATTTATTAAAACCAGATATGTCGATTCAAATTTTAACATCTTGGCAAAAATCACATATCTTTATACCTTAATTAGTACACTGAATTATTTTGGACGTAAATCAGGCATACAAGCTGATATTTGATTCTTCGCCCGTGGCCGGCATTCTTACCGACACAAGCGGGAAAATTCTTTTGGCCAATGCCAAAGCAGGGCAATTGTTTGGATATGGCTGTGAAAATCTGGCAGGAAATCCTTTGACAATGATCATTCCTGTAATCAGCCAACAGCAAAACAGCGAAAGTACGGCCGTCCGCAAAGATAAGACAGAATTTCCCGCAAAAATAAAGGCGGTCTATTTTGAATCTGAAGGTACAACCCTGATTTTTCGCGCCATTTCTGATATTTCCGATACGAAAAAACTCATCACCGACCTTCGGGAAAGGGTTAAGGAACAACTGACCGTATTGCGCATCACTGAAGCGTTGTTTAAAGCTGACGATCCGGAATGTATATTTACCGAAAGCCTGACTTTCATCCGTGACGGTTGGCAATATCCCGAGTATACGCAGGTCCGCATTAAATTGGGCGACAATACCGAATACAAAACTGCCAATTTTCGGGAAACCCCATGGAGACTCAAATCAATCATTCACTTAAACGGCAAACCGTATGGCTCCGTTGAAGTTTATTATACCGTCGCATTTCCACTCTATGACGGCACACCATTTCTCAAAGAGGAAATAAACCTGATTGACACGCTGGCGAAACTGTTCAGTATCTTCCTTCACCAATGGCACACCGTAAAAAAACTGCAGGAAAGTGAGGCGCTCATTACAAAAGTTACTGCACTATCGCCTGTAAATACTTACCAGTTTGAGTTGGATGAAAAAGGTGGTATCCATTTTCTCTTTGCAAGCCGTGGCATCTCATTCAGCAAAATCGATTTTTCAGCACAGGAAATCCTGGATGATCCGGAAAAGCTGCTTGCCCACATCCATCCTGAGGATCGAAAAAGGTTCGATAGCGCAATGAAATATGCACATGACAATTTAACCGATATTAATGTCCAATACCGTGTCTTAATTGGCCCTATCGAAACCTGGCGTTGGTTAAGGGCAACATCTGAAAAAGCGGACAATGGCAAAATGATTTGGTATGGCAGCACACAGGATATTACAAAAATCATCGAATATATTAACGTGCTGGAAGAAATCCTGTTTGATATTTCACATGTGATGAGAAGACCGGTTTCGACGATGCTGGGCTTGACGGATTACCTGATTACCCATGAAAACATGGATGAAAATACGCTCAAAGAATTTGCAAAACACCTACAGGATGTCGCCTCAGAAATGGACGATTATATCAAAAAGCTGAATGATGCCTATCATGAAAAAAGGACCAGCATTACTACCGCAAATGAAGCCACCTTTTCACAATTGGCATCCATATCTAAGAAATTCAAAGGGAAATCATAAAATCCTTTCACCGTTTTCAGAATTGCCCTTTCCCCAATTAACCCTATCTTTGCACAAAATAAAGCAAAATGGCCACTTTCGAGCAATTCAACCTTCCAAAATCCGTACAAAAAGCAATTGATGATTTAGGATTCACCACGCCTACGCCAATCCAGGAAAAATCATTTGCCGTCATCATGTCGGGACGCGATATGATGGGCATTGCACAAACAGGAACGGGAAAAACATTGGCTTACTTGCTGCCTTTATTAAAATTATACCAGTTTACGCCAACACATACGCCAAAAATTGTCATCCTTGTCCCAACCCGCGAGCTTGTAGTGCAGGTGAATGAAGAAGTCGAAAAATTGACCAAGTACATGTCGGTTCGCACACTTGGGGTTTATGGCGGCGTCAATATCAATACACAGAAAAAAGCGGTTTTTGAAGGCATCGATATCCTTGTCGGAACGCCAGGCCGCGTCATGGATCTGGCTTTGGACAACTACATTCGTTTTGACGAAATCCAAAAGCTCGTCATTGACGAATTTGATGAAATGCTCAACCAGGGTTTCCGCCCACAGTTGACTTCGATTCTCGCGATGATGAAGAAAAAAAGACAAAACATCCTGTTCTCAGCAACAATGACCGATGAGGTCGATGAAGTGCTTGAGGATTTTTTCGATTATCCTGAAGAAGTCACATTGGCACCATCGGGTACGCCGTTGGAACAGATTACACAAATCACTTACAACGTCCCGAACCACAATACGAAAGTCAACCTGCTCAAGCATTTGCTGCAAACCGACGAGTCGATGGAGCGCGTTTTGGTTTTTGTCAACAACAAACGGATTTCCGATATCCTGCATGAAAAAATCGAGGCGGATTTTGAAGGCCAATTTGGCGTCATCCACTCGAATAAATCACAGAATTACCGTTTGAATACGATGGCAGCTTTCCAGGCAGGCGAATTGCGTGGATTGATTACAACCGATATCATGGCGCGTGGGTTGGACATTTCGGATATTTCACATGTCATCAATTTTGAGATGCCGGAAATGCCCGAACAATACATGCACCGAATCGGACGAACCGGGCGTGCCGACGCCACCGGAACAGCCATCAGTTTTGTGACGCCGCGCGAGGAAGAAGCCAAAATTGAAATTGAGGTTTTGATGAATCAAGAGCTTCCGGCTGAAGAATTCCCACAGGACGTAGCCATTTCAAGTTTATTGATCGGCCCAGAAAAAGAAAAGGAAAAAGTAAAATTCCTGCTCAAAAAACCAAAATTGGATGGCGACGGTGCTTTCCATGAAAAATCCGCCAAAAACAAAAAAGTCAACTTGGGCGGACCGTCAAAAACAAAAAAGAAAACTTCAGGCTCCGTAAATCGGAATATGCTGCGCGAACAGAATAAAAAACGGAATAAGAAAAAATAGCCACTAACTTTTTAAAATAATATAGCCACAGATTCACAGATTAAAAACTAATCTGTGAATCTGTGGCTAAAAAAATTATTTTTCCGGGGCAAAAATTAAACAGACCGGCGAACACAATTCTATCTTTTTACCGGTATTTGTCAATTCACCTGTAACTTTATCGCGGCTGAAAATCGTCACGTCATTTGAATATTGGTGGGCGACCAAAACAAATTTACCATCTGGAACGATCGCAAAATTCCGCGGTCCTTTTCCGCCGGTGGAAATGGTTTTCACCAAACTGAGCTTTCCCGACAAGTCAATTGAAAAAGTCGAAATCGTATTGGCATCACCGCGGTTTGTCGCATATAAAAATTTGCGGTCCTCAGAAACATGGATGTCGGCCGCACCGGTTTCGCCTTTAAAACCCGGACTTACGACTGTCGTTTCCTGGATTCTCCTGAACTTGCCCATCGCATAATTAAAAACGGTGATCGTGCCGTCCAATTCCTGCAACAGGTAAACGGTTTTGCCGTCTTGGCTGAAAGCCAGATGTCTGGGTCCGCTGCCCGATTTTATCGGAATCGTATCCTTGAGTTCAAGATTGTCCTTTTCGAGATCTGCAAAATAACGGTACAAATAAATGCGGTCAGTGCCCAAATCGTTGGCCAATACGAATCGCTTGTCGGGCGAAAACTGCACCATATGAACATGCGGACTTTCCTGCCGTTTTGCATTGACGCTTTTTCCCGAATGCTGGATAACTTGTTTTGTCCTTCCGAGTTTGCCGTCGGCAGTTTTTCCAAATACGGAAATGGAACCGCCGGAATAGTTGGCCACAATCACATTTTTATCGTCATTGATGATGTAACACGGATCGGCGCCTTCAGAATTTTGCCTGTTCAGAAAATCGAGTTTTCCTGACTTTGCATCAAATTTAAACGCGCTGACCGAGCTTTCTTTTCCATTCTCATTGACACTATACACAAATTTGTTGTCACCGGAAACCGTCAGGAAACTCGGATTGGCTGTTTTCTGCGTCGATTGTTTGAGTTTGAAAATACCGGTATCAATGTTAAAATCATACGTGTAAATTCCTTTGCTGTCACAAGAATTCGTGTAGGTTCCGATGAGCAAATTCATCTGCTTTTGTTGGGCATTGGCGTTCAAAAAGAAGAAAAAGACGCCAATTAAAGTGAGATATTTTTTCATTATCAGTTTGTATAATCGTAAAAGTAATTCTTTCGACAATTTAAAATTTAAAATTCAACATTCAAAATAATAAAAAATCGTATTTTTGAAAAATGCGGAGCATTCACTGAACTCCGCTGAAAATACTAGCCAGTGAAGTAAATCTTAAGACAGAATGCACTTCAAACACCCGGAAATCCTTTACTTTTTTTTCTTACTGGTTATCCCGATTCTGGTTCATTTATTCCAACTGCGACGCTTCAAAAAAGAATATTTCACGAATGTCCGCTTCCTGAAGGAACTTTCCATCCAAACAAGAAAAAGCTCCAAACTCAAGAAATGGCTGTTGCTTGCGACGCGTTTACTGCTGCTCGCCGCGATGATCGTCGCTTTTGCCCAGCCGTTTTTCGAAGCCAAGGACAATAAAAATACGACCAACGAAATGTACATTATCCTGGACAATTCGTTCAGTATGCAAGCCAAAGGGCAAAAAGGCGAACTCCTGAAACGCGCCGTCGAGGATTTGCTCGAACATACGCCGGAAAACCAGGATTTTTCTTTGCTGACGAATTCGGAGACTTTTTGGAACACGGACATCAAGTCGATCAGGAAAGATTTACAAAACCTGAAATACAGCGCTTCGCCATTCAACCTCGAAAGCCAAATGGCGAAAATCAAATCGCGGAAATCGGTTTTCAACAAAGATATTATCGTCATCACCGATGCGGTAGGATTGGAACAAAAACAGCTCAAAAGCATCAATCCAGAGTTCAATACTTATTTTATTGTCCCGGAAGCGGAACAGAAAAATAATGTTTCTGTCGATAGCGTTTTCATCAACCAGGCCTTGGACAATTTCTATGAAATCGGTGTCAAATTATCGTCTTACGGCGATGATCCAAAAGAAATCCCAATTGGATTGTACAACAGGGAAAAGCTCGCGGCAAAAACCGTTGTGAAGTTCGACACCAGGCAAAAAACCATCAATTTCACCATTCCAAAAGAAGATTTCCACGGCTATGTGTCGATTACCGACAACGGCCTGGATTACGACAATACGTTGTTTTTCAGTATTACAAAACCTCAAAAAACGAATGTCATCAGCATTGGCGACCCGGAAAAAAGTGTTTTCCTGTCGAAAATTTATACAGCTGAAGAATTCAATTATGCCAATTTTCCAATCGGAAGCCTCGATTACAATATCCTCGAAAAACAAGATGCAATTGTCGTCAATGAACTCAAGGACATCCCACAGGCGCTGCAAACGACATTGAAATCTTTTGTCGAAAAAGGCGGCAACTTAATTGTCATTCCGGCAGCTGAAAATGCAGTTTCGAATATGAACAGCTTCTTGGCCAATTTTGGAAGCATCCAATTCAAAGGTTGGGCAAACAACAAAAAACTCGTCACCAAAATTGCGTTCAGCCATCCGCTTTATGCCACCGTTTTTGAAAAGAAAATCGACAATTTCCAATATCCGGAAACCAAGGCATCATTTGCTGTCAGCAGCATTTCCCCAGCGGTTTTGGCGTATGAAGACCAAAGCGCTTTCCTGACTGCGATACAAAATCCCGTGTCATCGGTCTATGTGTTTTCAGCACCGATTGACAAGGAAAACAGCAACTTCCAGAACTCGCCATTGATTGTGCCGACATTTTACAACATGGCACAAAATACAGGGAAAACAGGAATTACCGCTTTGGCCATCGGTGAAAACAGCCCGTTTATGATTGACGCGCTTTTGTCGAAAGACGAAATCGTAAATGTGAAAAACAAGGACGAAAAGTTCATTCCCGTACAGCAAATCCTGAACAATAAAGTAAAGCTGACCTTTAATGACAATCCGCAAATCGCCGGCAATTTCGGGATTTTTAAACAAGATGAACTGTTGAAAAACATCAGCTTCAATTACGATCGTACGGAAGGCAATCTGGCTGCGGCCAACAAAGAAGCGCTTTCCGATTACAAAGTCATCGACAACATAGAAACCGTTTTTAATACCTTGCTGACCGACCGGACGAACAATGAAATCTGGAAATGGTTTGTAGTGCTTGCCTTATTGTTTTTAGTCACTGAATTACTCATTCAAAAATTTGTAAAATGAACCTAATCATCAGAGCAGCTAAAATTATCGACCCGAAAAGCAAATTCCACAACCAGGTTATGGATGTGCAGATTGCCAACGGCATGATTGCGAAAATCGGTTCAAAACTCAAAAACACGGATTCAATTGAAGAATTGAAACTCGGGAACCTGCACCTTTCCCAAGGTTGGTTTGACTCGAGTGTTTCCCTTGGCGAACCGGGTTTTGAAGACCGTGAGACCATTGCAAACGGACTGGATGTCGCCGCGAAAAGCGGGTTTACAGCCATTGCATTGCAGCCTAATTCGCTTCCGGTGATCGACAACCAGTCGCAGGTAAATTTTGTAAAAAACAAGGCAAACAACGCGGCGACACAACTGTACCCGATTGGCGCTTTGACAAAAGAAAGCCTCGGAAAAGATCTGGCCGAATTATTCGATATGAAAAATGCCGGGGCGATTGCCTTTGGCGACTACAATAAAAACCTTGAGAATCCGAACCTGCTGAAAATCGCCTTGCAATACGTACAGGATTTCGACGGCCTGGTTATCGCCTACTCGCAAGACAGCAATATCAAAGGAAATGGTGTTGCCAATGAAGGAATTGTCTCGACCAGATTGGGACTGAAAGGCATTCCTGCGCTGGCGGAAGAACTGCAAATCGCGCGGAATCTTTTCATATTGGAATATACCGGCGGGAAAATGCACATCCCGACGATTTCCACAGCAAAATCGATACAGCTGATTAAGGATGCAAAAGCAAAAGGACTGAATGTCACATGCAGCGTTGCTGTACATCATTTGGTTCTGACCGATGAGAAATTAGACGGTTTTGACACGCGGTTTAAAGTCGCACCGCCGTTGCGGAATGAATCCGACCGGAAAGCTTTGGTGAAAGCCGTAAAAGACGGTACGATTGACATGATTACGTCAGACCATAATCCGATTGACATCGAGCATAAAAAAATGGAGTTCGACCTGGCCAAAAACGGCACAATCGGATTGGAAAGTGCTTTCGGCGCCTTGATGACAGTGCTTCCGCTGGAAATAGTTATCGAAAAACTGGTTTCAGGCAAAAGTGTTTTCGTAGAAAATGCAGGAATAAATGAAGGTGGGAAAGCGGATTTTACGCTCTTCAATCCGGAAGGAAACTGGACTTTTACAAAAGAAAATATCAGGTCAAAATCAAAAAATTCCGCATTCCTTGGAACAAAAATGACAGGAAAAGCTTACGGAATTTTTAGCAATGGAAAATTAGTCATTCAATAAAACCTTATGTCAGACACCATCACTGAAGGAAAAAAACTAGCCGTTTGCAGTTACCTGACAATACTTGGCGCATTGATCACCATGTCAATCAACAGTGAGAAAAAAAACACGTTCGCCTCATTCCACATCCGGCAGGCTTTTGGGCTTTGCCTGACTTTTTTCGTGCTCGGTTTTGCGATTACAGCGTTTGACAATATCGGCGTGACTTACGGATTTTGGATTTTCTTTTTCGTGCTGTGGCTTTTCGGATTTCTTGGCGCTTTAAACGGAAAATACCGGTCGATTCCAATTCTCGGAAACTTATTCCAAAAAACCTTTAAAAATATAGGATAATGTCTTTATACCATCTGGTCCGTGAGCCAAAAACCAAGCTTGATAAAAATCCACTATTGCTTTTATTGCACGGTTATGGCAGCAATGAGGAAGATTTATTTTCCTTCGCTTCCGAACTTCCGGGTGAATATTATGTGATTTCCGTACGCGCGCCTTATGATTTGCCGCCATACGGACATGCATGGTATGCGATAAATTTTGACGCCGACGAAAACAAATTCTCGGATTATGCCCAGGCACGGGAATCGCGCGACAGGGTAATTGCATTCATCGACAATCTGCCTTCAAAATATGCCGTTGATACGGAAAACATCACGCTTATCGGTTTCAGCCAAGGCAGCATTTTAAGTTATGCCGTGGCTTTGTCGCATCCGCAAAAAATCAGTCGGGTTGTGGCGATGAGCGGTTATTTGAGCCAGGAAATTGCCATCGAAGGTTTCGGGCAGAATGATTTCAGCAACCTAAAAATGTTTGTGTCACATGGCACGGTCGACCAGGTTATTCCGGTGCAATGGGAAAGGGAAAAATCCATCCCAATGCTCGAAAAGCTGAATATTGATTTTATCTACAAGGAATACCCGATCGGGCATGGCGTTTCGCCACAAAACTTCCGCGATGTGGTCAGTTGGCTGCAGCAATAACGAATTATTTCTGGTATAGCAGCGATTGGATGACTTCAAATGAAACGCTGCCATCGTTATTCGGGAAATATTTAATCAACACTTCGCCCCAATATTCGCCATCGCTGAAATCGGCAATAATCCATCTGTGGTTCAGGATTTTCGCTTTGTTAATGATGAATTTCTTCGCGCCCATTTGCGGCTGTCCGGTATAAGGATTGCCTTTCGGGTCGTCATTGAAAGCCATCAGTTTTTCGTTCACCAGCGGAATCAATTTGGCATAATCGATTGGCGTTTCCGCATTCATCGCAAAATAATTCTGCGCATTCTGGTTGTTCTCGAGTGAAAAATAATTGGCGTCTGTATATTTGTTGTATAAGACAATCACGCTGTCATTCAGTTTTTTCTCTGTCGTTTGCTTGAACGTCTGGTCGGAAGCCGATTTTTTGCTGAAATACATATACGTAAAAACATTCATCAGCAGCGCAATGATAAACAGGTAGAGCAACAGGGATTTTTTCATTTTATAAAAATTTAGATTGTAATTTCAAGATTGTCGTAGGCGAGAAAAACGTTTGGCGGCAGTTTCTTTTGCACTTCTTCATGAAAACCCATAATGTGGCTGATGTGCGTCAGATAAGCTTTTTCCGGTTGCACCAAATGGATAAAGTCGAGCGCTTCCTGCAAATTGAAATGCGTCTCATGCGGCGCTTCCCGCAAGGCATTGATGACGAGCACTTTCAATCCTTTGAGCTTTTCGATTTCGGCATCATCAATCGTTTTAACATCGGTCAAATAAGCAAAATCGCCAATGCGGTAGCCAAAAGCCTGAAGCTCGCCATGCATGACATTGATTGGGATTGCGGTTTTATCGCCAACAAAAAAAGGGTAATTATTTTCGACTTCAATTGGCAAAACCGTTGGCGCGCCGGGATATTTGTTCTCGGTTTCAAAGACATAATCAAAACGTTTTTTCAGGTTTTCTATGACGCGTTTGTGCGCATAAATCGGAATATCGCCCTGCTTAAAATTAAACGGCCGAATGTCGTCAATTCCCGCAGTATGGTCGGAATGTTCGTGTGTAAAAAGAATGGCGTCGACTTTCGGGCATTTTGAAGTCAGCATCTGCTGACGAAAATCCGGCCCGCAGTCGATCACAAAAGAATGATCGTCCCATTGAATCCAAACCGAAACCCGCAGCCGTTTGTCTTTCGGGTCGGAACTCAGACAAACAGGATGGTTGCTTCCGATTACGGGAATGCCCTGGGAAGTTCCGGTGCCTAAAAAATATACTTGCAAGGTGTTATTTTTTTACAAAAATAACATAATTATCGTTTGTTAACGCCCGTTTTTATTAACTTTGTAAACCAGAAAGTGATAACAAAGAAATGGATACCGAAATAACTTTAAAAGGTGATAAAGTCATCGAACAAATTCCTTCCACAAAGGATAAAGCGCTTCGAATAAACCTGAATGAAAATATATATGGGACTTTCGCCGAAATCGGTGCCGGACAAGAAACCGTAAGGCATTTTTTCAGGTCAGGCGGTTCATCAGGAACGATTGCAAAAGCCATGTCAGCTTACGATAAGGATTTTAGCGATGCGATTTACGGGATTGAAGAAGATGGGCGCTATGTGACCGAAAGCCGTTTGAAGAAAATGCTTTCCCATGAAGTCGATTTGATTGAAAAACGACTGAACCGCGACAAGCATCCGAGCAAAATGTTCTTCAGTTATGCCAATACGGTTGCGACTATTGACTTTGCAAAGCAGTTCAAAGGCCACGGCTGGGTTGGGATAAAATACCAAATTGAGCCGGATGAAGATTATAACGAGATTATCATCCACATTAGATTTAAGGAAACTGATGCACGTTTGCAACAGGAAACACTCGGAATTCTTGGTGTCAACCTGATTTACGGCGCATTCTACAAATACAACGACCCGAAAAAATTGCTGCGTTATTTGTATGACCATTTGGACAAAGACCAATTGGAAATCGATACGATCAACTTTTCCGGACCACGATTCGCCGATGTCGACAACCGACTGATGAGCCTTCAACTGGTGAAAAACGGCATGACCGATGCGGTGATGTTCGATCCTGACGGCAACAACATTTTACCTGCCGCAATCCTTTACAAAAAAAATATTCTTGCCCTTCGTGGCAGTTTCCGTCCGGTGACGAAAGTCAACATGGACATGTATGAGAAATCCCTGAAAATGTTCCTCGACGAAAGCAAAGTCGAAAAAGACAATACGCTCGTGATTTTTGAAATCACTTTGTCAAACCTTCGTTCCGACGGTGAAATTGACGAACGTGATTTTATGGACCGTGCAGAATTGCTGTGTTCTTTGGGGCAAACCGTCATGATTTCGAATTTTCAGGAATATTATAAAGTTGTCGAATATTTCTCGAATTACACCAAGGCGAGAATGGGATTGGCGATGGGCGTCAACAACCTCGTCGACATTTTTGATGAGAAATATTACCGCCATTTGAGCGGCGGGATTTTGGAAGCGTTCGGTAAATTATTCTACCGCGACCTGAAAGTATTCCTCTATCCGATGATTGGCGATGATGGCGAAATCATCAATTCTGAAAACCTGAAAGTGCATCCGAGGATGAAAGAATTGTACAAATTCTTCAAATTCAACGGCAAAGTCATCGACATCGACGATTTCGATCCGCATACATTGGAAGTGTTCTCACGCGAGGTCTTGAAAATGATCAGCAAAGGCAAACCGGGCTGGGAAGAAATGCTGCCTGAAGGGATTGCAAACCTGATCAAAAAGGACAACCTTTTTGGCTACGACCCGAAAAGGATACTTGTCGAAAATTCGAAATAACACCGATTATAGATTTGGAAAGCAAAAGCCGGAAAGAAATGAAATCTTTTTCCGGCTTTTGTGATTTTTAGAAGCATATTCCTGCTTTCCGTTTCAATCTTTTTATTGCTTGCTGCGCCGCAATAAAAAGGATTTTTCACTGCAATCAGGGCTAGGCATTTTTCTTATTTCAGGATTTGGGCCGCATGTGCTTTCGTCTTCACATCCGAAATCACGTCTTCAATAATCCCATTTTCATCAATCACGAAAGTAGTGCGGTGAATTCCGTCATAATTGCGTCCCATGAATTTTTTCGGTCCCCAAACGCCAAACGCATTGATGACCGATTTTTCCTCATCGGCAATTAACGGGAATGGCAATTTGAATTTATTGCTGAATTTCAATTGTGCTTTTTCGCTGTCGGCGCTGACGCCAAGCAACTCGTAATTATTGGCTTTGAACCTTTCAAAATTATCACGTAAATCACAGGCTTCCGCAGTGCATCCCGGCGTATCTGCTTTTGGGTAAAAGAAAACTACGAGTTTCTTTCCTTTGTAATCTTCGAGTTGGCGGAATTTCCCATCCTGATCGAAACCTGAAAAATCCGGCGCCTTATCCCCTTTTTTTAATGTGTCCATAAAGTTTATATTTGTCTTATAAAATTACGAAAAAATGACCAAAAAGGAACGCGCACAATTTGTGATGGAAACCCTCGACAAAATCTACCCTGAAGCGCCGGTTCCGCTTGACCATAAAGATGCTTATACGTTGCTGATTGCGGTATTGCTTTCGGCACAATGCACCGATATCCGCGTGAATATGATTACGCCAATATTATTTGCCAAAGCAGATAATCCATATGATATGGTGAAAATGAGTGTCGAGGAAATCAAGGAAATCATCCGCCCGTGTGGTTTATCGCCAATGAAATCAAAAGGCATTCATGGATTGTCCGAAATCCTGATTGACAAATACGATGGGAAAGTGCCGCAGAGTTTTGAAGCTTTGGAATCCCTGCCGGCTGTTGGCCATAAAACGGCAAGCGTCGTGATGTCGCAGGCTTTTGGCGTTCCGGCATTTCCGGTCGATACGCACATCCACCGCTTGATGTATCGCTGGAATTTATCCAACGGAAAAAACGTCGTACAAACTGAAAAAGATGCCAAAGCGATTTTCCCGAAAGACAAATGGAATAAATTGCACCTGCAAATCATTTGGTACGGACGCGAATATTCGCAGGCCCGCGGTTGGAATCTCGACAAAGACATCATCACAAAGACAATTGGAAGGAAGGAAGTTCTTTCAGAATATCGCAAAAAAAATCCCGGCGTTTAAACCGGGATGTCTTTTAATTAGCGATGCACTCGAATGTCATTTTGCCCACTTTGACCATACTCATTGCTTTTGAGTAATTGAGAATTAGGTTGACGGTTTCTTTTTTTGGTAACATTTTGGGAGCTGCTAAAGGTTGTTTAGAGTAAATTTTTGCCATATCGTTCTATTGATTTTTAATAGAACGCCGCAACTTCCCGAATATTGTTTTAATTGGTCAAAATAATATTGTGCTTTTCGATTACTTTCCTGAGGTTCATTAACGCATAACGCATTCTTCCTAAAGCTGTGTTGATGCTAACACCTGTCAATTCTGAGATTTCCTTGAAACTCAGGTCTTGGTACATCCGCATAATCAACACTTCCTTCTGGTCGTCAGGAAGTTCATCGATCAGTTTTTGCAAATCGCTTTCGACCTGCGCAGTGATGATTTGGCTTTCAATGTTTGGGGAATTGTCGGACATGATCGAAAAAATCGAAAACTCTTCCGTTTCCCTGAACATCGGCATTTTTTTATTGCGGCGGAAATGATCCACAATCAGGTTATGCGCAATACGCATCACCCATGGCAGGAATTTTCCTTCCTCATTATAAGCGTTTGATTTTAAGGTTTTAATGACCTTAATAAATGTGTCCTGGAAAATATCATCCGAAACATCCCTGTCGGAAATCTTCGAATAGATAAAACCATAAATTTTCGATTGGTGCCTATTGATAAGTGTTGCCAGGGCATTTTCATCGCCTCCGACATAATTTTTTACCAATACCGCGTCTGGGATTAGAACATTAGCCATAGTAATACCTTTTAGTTTTGGGTTAAAAAAAATATAGATTTTTTTATCTAAAAAGTAATTCTGTGAATAGGCAATGTTTTAGGTGTATGATTAATATTAACCAAATTTAACGTATAATAATCCGAACTTCCAAACAATATCAAAAAATTAACACTTTGGATGCAATATGTTTGAAAACCGTAAGCCCTTTCGCCATTAAAAAATGTTAAAAAACCAATTTCAAAAATCGCTGTTAACCTCAGGCGATAACACGATGCCAATTGATTATCTTTGCATTAAATTCCACTATTTGCTATGATAAGTGACATTACAAAACTGGAGCCGAAAAAGAATATCATCATCAAAGGCGCTCAGATTCACAACCTTAAGAACATTGACGTCGCCATCCCAAGAAACCAGCTTGTGGTGATTACCGGGCTTTCAGGTTCGGGAAAATCGAGCCTGGCTTTCGATACTTTATATGCCGAAGGGCAACGCAGGTATGTAGAAAGCCTGTCTTCGTATGCGCGACAATTTCTTGGAAGACTTGACAAACCAAAAGTCGAATACATTAAAGGAATTGCGCCCGCCATCGCTATTGAGCAGAAAGTCAATACGACGAATGCACGTTCTACGGTCGGAACTTCAACCGAAATATACGATTACCTGAAGCTGCTTTTTGCGAGGATTGGGAAGACTTTTTCACCTGTTTCAGGGAAAGAAGTCAAAAAAGACAATGTTTCTGATGTCATCAACGACGTGAAATCTTTTGAGATTGACAGCAAATGGTTGCTCCTCGCTCCTATCCATCTCGAAAACGGCCGTGCTTTGGAAGACAAATTAAAAGCGCTGCTGCAACAGGGATTTGCACGTATTCTCGTCAAAAATGAAATGGTACGATTGGATGAAATCGACAATCATACATTGAACAATAAAGATATTTTGCTCATCATTGACAGGATTGTCGTCAAAGAAGAAGAAGAATTCTACAATCGTCTTGCCGATGCGATCCAGGCCGCTTTCTATGAAGGCAAAGGCACTTGTTATTTGCAGGATTTGGATACCGGCAAACGTTTTACTTACAGCAACAATTTTGAACTCGACGGCATTACTTTCCTCGAGCCGAATGTGCATTTATTCAGTTTCAACAACCCGTATGGCGCATGCCCGGTTTGTGAAGGTTATGGGAATATCATTGGTATCGATGAAGAACTGGTGGTTCCGAATACGGCACTTTCCGTGTTCCAGAATGCGGTTTATCCATGGCGCGGTGAAAGCATGGGCTGGTATCGCGACCAACTCGTGAACAACGCCTATAAATTTGATTTTCCAATCCACAAGCCATTTTTCGAACTGACCGATGAACAGCGAGAATTGGTTTGGAAAGGAAACAGCTATTTCACCGGATTGCATGATTTCTTTGCCGAACTCGAATCCAAAAACTACAAAATACAAAACCGCGTCATGCTGTCACGCTACCGCGGCAAAACAAAATGCCATGCGTGCAAAGGCAAACGATTGCGTCCGGAAGCGAATTACGTCAAAATTGGCGGCAAGACGATCTCCGATTTGGTAGATTTGCCAATCAACAGGTTAGTCGATTTTTTCAAGGCATTGGAATTGTCGGAATTCGACCAAACAGTCGGTAAAAGGCTTTTGTTGGAAATCAATAACCGCCTGTCTTTCCTTTCTGAAGTTGGATTGGATTATTTGACATTGAACCGGAATTCGGCGACACTTTCGGGTGGTGAATCACAACGAATTAATTTAGCGACTTCTTTGGGAAGCAGCCTGGTCGGTTCGATGTATATTTTGGACGAACCAAGTATTGGCCTGCATCCGAAAGACACAGAAAAACTTATCCAGGTCTTGATTTCATTGCGGAATTTAGGCAATACGGTCATTGTCGTCGAACACGACGAAGACATCATGAAAGCCGCCGACATGATTATTGACATTGGCCCGGAAGCCGGAACTTTTGGCGGTGAGCTTGTCGCACAAGGCACATTCGCAGAAATATTGAAATTCGATTCGCTGACGGCAAAATACCTAAACGGCGCACTCGAAATCAAAACGCCGCGCACCCGAAGAAAATCTGGTGCTTATATTGAAATCCTTGGCGCGCGTGAAAATAACCTGCAAAATGTCGATGTGCGTTTTCCATTGGAAGCGCTGACTGTCATTACCGGCGTTTCCGGAAGCGGGAAAAGTACGCTTGTCAAAAAGATATTGTTTCCTGCCATGCAAAAACAACTCGATGGCGTAGGCGAAAAAGCCGGCCAGTTCACTGAATTGCGCGGCCATTACCATAAAATCCGTCATATCGAGTATGTCGACCAGAATCCGATTGGCAGAAGTTCGAGGTCGAATCCTGTGACGTACATCAAGGCTTATGACGATATCAGGGATTTATATGCCAAAGAAAAACTGTCGAAAATACGCGGTTACCAGGCCAAACACTTTTCATTCAACGTTGACGGCGGCCGCTGTGAAACCTGCAAAGGCGAAGGCAGCATCAATGTCGAAATGGTTTTTATGGCCGACGTCCAATTGCAATGCGATACATGCAATGGCAAACGTTTCAAGAAGGAAATCCTTGAAGTCTATTTTGAAGGAAAAAACATCGACGACATTTTGACGATGACTATTGACGATGCGGTCGCTTTTTTCTCAGCAAACAAACAAACGAAAATCACGCAGAAACTGCAGCCGTTACAAGATGTTGGTTTGGGTTATGTGCAATTGGGTCAATCTTCTTCGACACTTTCCGGCGGTGAAGCGCAACGCATCAAGCTTGCGTCGTTTTTGGTCAAAGGAACGACAAAAGACAAGGCCTTATTTGTATTTGACGAGCCAACGACGGGATTGCATTTTCACGACATTAATAAACTGCTGGCTTCTTTTGATGCATTATTGGACAAAGGGCACTCGATTATTGTCATTGAGCACAACCTGGATTTGATCAAGTGTGCCGACTGGATTATCGACCTTGGTCCTGAAGGCGGCGAAAATGGCGGGCAGATTTTAGCCGTTGGAACGCCCGAAGACATAGCCAAAAACAAAGCGTCCATCACCGGAAAATACCTGAAAGAAAAATTATAATTATTTCTTTTCGGGTTTTTCTATCTTTTCAATTTTGCCTTTGATGGCTCTTTTGCTTTTCTCCAAATGCTTGGCTTCGGCTTCATCAATGGAATGGGAATACCTTAAGCTGTCTTCTTTTTTGCTTAATGCGCTGAGTTTGACGTAATACTTGTGGAGGATTTTCATTTCATCTTCCGTAATATCTTCGACATCAACCAGGCGGTTGCTTGCAAATTCGTGGGAAGCGACCAGTTCATTCAGCTTTAGTTGTATCGCAAGTGAATCCTTGTTCTGCGCTTTCTGGATCAGGAAAACCATCAGGAAAGTAATGATTGTTGTCCCGGTATTGATAATCAGCTGCCATGTTTCCGAATAATCAAAAAATGGCCCGCAGATGGCCCAAACCACTACAACGCCAAAAGCAGTCAGGAAAGCAGGTGTGCTTCCTGTAGCCTTGGTTACTTTGCCTGCAAATGTTTCAAAAATATTGGTGCCTTTGTCTTTCTTTTTCATGTGACTTGCTTTGGTTTTATTATTTGTATTAAAGATAGTCAAAAAAAAAGCCTCCCCGAAGGCAGGCTTTTCTAAATAATTCTTAAACTTTATTGGATCATTATTTTTTTGGCAATGTGTTTTTCTCCTGAATCGATACTCAAAAAATAACTGCCGCTGCTGAGATTTTCGACATTTACGGTTTCTGTTTGCTTCGGATTCCGGAGATTTTTAGAGGCTATGGTTTCACCCAAAACATTCCGGATTTTATAACTGTAGCTACCCAAATCACCTTTGTCAATGTAAATGACACTAGTCGCCGGATTCGGGTAAGCGCTCACATGAAAATCTGAAGTATTATTAACGGACAGGTTGCAATTGCTGCAAGCCACCGCAAAATGCAAAGCGGAACCAATCGCGCCTTTAGCGACATTATACACATAAACCGGATCCATATTCGCCAAATTGTCGTTTACGGTATGCGGATAAGGCGACTCGTTCGTTTCATACAATCCTGTGATGATTTCATTGTTGCTTTGGAAAGGCATATAATCAGAAGCATAAGCGTTCGACAATGTCGTCTGCAACGCAGAATACAAACTAAAACAAGTCATCATTTGCGCAGTCATCGTGCTCGAAGCCGCATTGTTGGTTGTTGGCGCAGACGTATCGTGCTCGCAGGTAATCGTGTTGTTTGTCATGCCCGAAACGCCGCCGATTTCATCGATATTAAGCACTAAACGGATGTCCATTTTTGGCGTAGTGCCATTGACAACTGAAGTCACATAATGCTGGCTGCCTCTCAGTCCGTCTTCTTCCCCGCTGAAATTGATGAATTTGATCGAATATTCCGTCTGTACATTCTGCAGCAATCTTGCAATTTCAAGAATGACGGCAACGCCGCTACCGTTGTCATTGGTCCCGGTTCCGGTCAACGTATCGTAATGTCCATCAATAATTACATAGGTATTTGGGTGCAATGTACCCATTTTCGTCACCACGAGGTTTTTACAATTGCTGCCGCTATAGGTAAACGGATCTTCAACAATCTGCGAAGCCGAATAGCCATAACTCAGGTATTTGTCTTTTAGCCATTGCAAAGTATTGGCTTGTGCAGCCGTGCCGCGGTATTTCACGCCTAGATTCTGGAACTCGGTGAGATCTGCCAGAACGCCCGATTGTGAACATTGGTTGACAATAGCCGCATAAGACGGAATATAAACCTGTGCTTTCACCGGCAATAAACCAATCAATGCAATAAATGAAAATAGGACCTTAATCTGCGGCTTCATCATAACAAAATTAGCATCCGCGAATATACTTCAAACGCATAAATATTGGATTTTATTTATCAAAAATTTAATCCGGACAGTTGCAGTTGTTTTTTATACAAATCATAATATTCTGATTTTCAATGATAAGAAATATCCATTTTTACTTACTCCAACTTTGGCACGCAAATTGGTTGCCGCAAAACATGGAAAGCTTAAAAGCGACCCGCGGAAGCCAAAAGCGTGAGTAGGCAAAACATAAATTATGTCGATTATGAAAACAATTACCCTTTTAGCAGCTGTAGCCCTGATGGCTAATGCAGCAAATGCAACTGAAGTAATCAAGGACTCAGGTGCCGAAAAAAGAATTGAAACTAAAATTCGTTTTGATTTTGATGAGCCAATCGCATTTATGGAACGTGGAATCGAATTCTTTGTTTTTCCAAACGGTGAATTTGATTTCAACACCGAAGCATCAACCGGAAGCGGAACGTATTTTAGGACCGAGGGACGAAAAATGAATACCACATCCGGAGCGCCGGGAAATGCAAACGGCGGCGTCAGGATTGAACACGATGCACAAGGCCGCGTCAGGAGAATCGGAAACGTATTTGTCAACTATGACAGCGCAAACAGGATCAAAAGAATCGGTACGGTGTATATGACATACAACAGGACAGCGCTGACCCAAATCGGCGGTATGAGAATCGTTTACGACAGAAGAGGCCGAATCGTCGATATGATCGGTAACGTCAAGGGCAGCCAGGCTTATGCTTATCAAGATGCGCACAATAGTCACAACACCGGCGGTTCTTATAATGACAATGATTATTACTATTACAAAACCGATGGTACAAAAGCCAAAATTGAAGAAAAGGCTACAGAAAAGTAAGTTTGTTTAATTGGGTTAAATAAATTGGTTTGGTTTGTTCGGAAAGTCCGTTTCACAGCAATGTGAGGCGGATTTTCTATTTACAGGCGTTTTTTCAGGAGCTATTTCCTGCTGTCCGCTATATCTTTTGCCCCGCTGCGCGTTGCAAAAGGATGCCGCTTCCATCAGGGCTAAAGTGATTTGAACTTCGGGAAAACCTTCTCAATCACTTGATTCACTTCTGCAGAAATCCTGAGTTTGTAATTCAGGTAACCATAAACCACGCTCATCAAAATGGATTTCAGGATGATATTCGGCAACGGATGAAAAGGGAATTCCCAATAATAAAATGCGAAAAATATCGCGAGCGAAATGGCCAATGAGTATAAAGTCTGTCGCGTAAAAGGCTGGAGTTTCATCCGCATCGTCACAAAGAACAATTTGGACAGGCTATACAACGTGATGGCAATCAAGGTCGCAATCGCCGCGCCGTCAATTCCATAACGCGGAATGAAAAACATGTTCAATGTCACTGCCAAAAACGCCAGCAGCAATCCTAAAAACAACACCATACGGTAATAAATCGAATTGAAAATAATCGCATTGTTGTTGCCCAAAATCAAATCGAAATATTTTGAAATCCCAATCGTGAACACGACAAAAATTCCGCCCGCATATTCCGGCGGCAGCAACATGTACAACGCCTTGATATTCACCAAAATTCCCAAAAGCACATAACCGCCGACAATCTGCAGGCTGATCGATGTTTTCTTGTAAAGTATGTTCAGTTCATCGTGCTTGTTTTCAGCCATCAATTTGGCGGTAATCGGATATACAATCTGGTGCATCGCACGACTCGGCACCGAAATGACCGTCGCAATGAATATCGCCACCGAATAATAAGCGACATTGTCAATATTAATGTATTGGCCCAGCATGAACTTATCTATATCAATCAGTAATGTCGCGACACTTCCCGAAATAATGATAAAAATCGAATAGATGAAAACGGCCTTCTTGTCTGACGGGAATTTCAGGCTGAATGCCGGCATTTTGACCCGCAGTGCAAAATACACCATCGCCAGCGTCATGACAAAATAAATCCCGACCGTAATGTATACAAACTCAATGGCCGTAATCCATTTGAAATAGACGGCATACAGGAAAATGGAAATCAATATCCGCAGGAAAACTTCCTTGATGAAATTCCCGAAAACCGATTTCATATGCACTTTTACCCACGCATAGAAAATCTCGAAATAACCCATGCACAGCGAAATCAGTGGAATAAGCCAGACATAATGGTAAATGATCGGGTTCTCGCGCGACAGGAATGCTGCAATATCAGAATAGAAAAAATAAGCGATCAATGAAAATGGCACGACCAACAGCAACGGCAACAGCATCATAAAACTCAGGAATTCCGATTTCTCTTTCTCTGTTTTATAACCCGAATAGAATTTCACGAGCGTATTGTGCACGCCAAAAGCCATCAGCGGCATCATGATATTGGCTGACGAAAGCAGGAACGCAGTCAATCCATAATACGTTTTTCCCAGAAAATTGGTGTACATGAAAAGCGCATTCGCCGCTCCAATCGCAAAACCAATATAGGTGATGACGGTATTCCTGATGGACTGTTTAATGACTATTCCCATAATTATTTGAGCAGTTCTGCGAGTTTTCCCGTAAGGTTTTTGCGTGAGTATTGTTCGGTTGCGACGGCATCGGATTGCAACTTTTCCTGAAGAAACAAATGATAATAATCCAATATGGTGCTTTTCAATTTGTCTTTTTCGGCATAATTGAGGAACACGCCGGTATTGGTATCGGAAATGATTTCGGCAAAATCGGAGCCGTTCGGGCCAATCGCGATAATCGGCCTTCCGGAAACCATATATTCGAATAATTTACCCGGTATAATGCTTTTGGTTTCCGGGGAATTGATTTCTATCAACAACAAAACCTGTGATTTCCGTTGGTGTTCAATCGCTGTCGCATGCGAAACATAACCAATGACAGTCGTATAATCGCGTAAATTATAACTGATGATCGCATTGACAATTTCCTGGCTTACGGTTCCGATGAGTTTCAATTCCAAATGATCGGCAAAACCCGGGATTTCCCGTAAAAGTTCGGCCAATGAAAGCCATAATATGACAGGATTTCTTTGTGACAATAATGAACCGATGTGGGCAAGGGAAAATTTGGTGTCCAAAACTGTGTCGGTTTTTCTTTCGACATCAAAACCGTTGGTGATGACTGCAATTGGTTTTGACGTTTTTGCCGCAAATTCAGCCTTTGTCGATTTGCTCGTGACAAGAATCATATCGGCGGCGTTTAAAACCTTGTGTTCCAATTTTTTGTGTTTGTCTTCAGAAAATGCGGACAATTTCAAAGCCTGGTGATAACCGATGGTCGTCCATGGATCGCGAAAATCGGCAATCCATTTCAGGGCCAGTTTTTCTTTTAATTTCATCCCGATCAAATGCAGGCTGTGCGGCGGACCGGAAGTGATGACCGTGTCAATTTCGTTTTCTTTGATGTATTTTTCAAGGAACGAAACCGATGGCTTTACCCAGCAAATTCGGGCATCGGGGATAAAAACGTTTCCGCGGATCCACAATGCGAGCTTTTCGGCAAATGTCTGCTTCTTTTCGTTTGGGATAATCCCCGAACTCATCTTTTTCAGGTGCGTTTTATTTGAAAAAAGGGAAGCCAATTGATAAGGTTCAAATATTTTCCTCCTGATAATGACGGCCTTTTCGGAAACTTCGCCGACCAAAGCTTCATCAATAATCGGATAGGTGGGATTTTTGGGAATGTAGACAATCGGCTGAATGCCATAATCCGGCAGGTATTTCACAAACTTGAGCCATCGTTGCACACCCGGACCGCCAGCTGGTGGCCAATAGTAAGTAATGATGAGAACCTTTTTCATGAAATCAGATTTATTAAAATCCGTTGGAATTACTGACGCTTCTTCTTATTTTCAACATAAATGCCACCGACGAGCAGCAAAATCATTCCCAATGAACTCGCCAGGGCAATCGTGCCTCCTGTTTTAATGACTTCTGGCTCAAATTTAAATTCGATCTTGTGCATTCCGGCCGGAACCAACATGGCGCGCAGCGTATAATCAGCCCGGAAATGCGGTGCTTTCTTTCCGTCAATGTAGGCATTCCAGCCTTTCGGGTAATAGATTTCAGAGAAAATGGCGAGTCTTTCAACATCGGTCTGCGATTGGTATCTGATGTAATTTGGTTTGTATGTTTCAAGTCTGATAAATGACACCGTGTCTTTTGCAACAGCTTTAATCGCAATTCCTTCAGCATCTTTTTGGTTGACGACAGCTGTCTTTTTCAAATCGAGATTGCCCAACGCTTTCATTTCCTCATCGGCGGTATTGACCATTTTCACATCGTCAACAAACCACGCATTGCCGTAAGCAAACGGATTGGTAACAGGAATGCTTTGTCCTTCGCCGACTTCCAGAATCATATATTTTACATTCAGCGCGTTGAGGATTGGAAGGCTTTTGGTCAGGTGCAAAGAAGTTGTATCGATGGTTTGGAAAAGCGTGTTGAGTTTAGGATCGACCTGGTAATCAAAAATCTGGTCCATTCTTCTCGGACGTACCGCGCTGTAACCGCCAACCGATTTGTGGAAATACGACGTCCGTGCCTGAAGCCTGCCTTGCACTTCATAAACCCTGTAAGTTGTGGTGTCTTTTAATATCAATACATCCGCTTGTGTCGGCTGGAATGGCTGACTGACTTCTGAGGCGCTGACAAAAGTGCGTTCGTCTGCTTTTACATATTTTTTATCGACGAAAAATAAATCGCCAATCATAATGACACCAACAATAACCACTGCCGTATTTTGGGAAATCTTATTTTTAACAACTGCATACAAAGCAGCAAATGAAAGCAGAATCAAAAAACCCGAACGCAATAAATCCGCTGAATACAAACTTTTCCTGTCAGATTTCAGAATATCAAGAATGGCTTGTCCGCCTTGGCTGGCCATTTGCTCATCGTGCATGCCTGCAAAACTGAACATGCCTTTGCACAAAAACAAAAGAATGATGATCCCAAAAGCCACAGCGCCGGATTGCCATAATGCTTTCCATCTTCTGTCTTTGTCTTCTTCTTTAAAAAAAGCGTGCAATCCCATTATTGCCAAAACCGGAATTGACAATTCCAATACGACCTGAATCGAGGAAACTGCCCGGAATTTATCATACAACGGCAAATGATCAATAACGAAATTCGTGAGCCCGGAGAAATTTTTCCCCCACGACAGCAACAGTGAAATCACTGCAGCGGCAAGAAATGCATATTTAATTTTTCTTTTTTCGATAAATAAAGCCAAAATGCACAAAAAGAAAACCACAGCCCCAATATAAGCGGGTGCGGCAACAATCGGCTGGTCGCCCCAATACACCGGCAATGATGCGGTAAATTGCTTGGCGTCAGCATCCGATGCGCCTTGGCTGACTGCATATTTATAGGCTTCACTGTCAGGCCCGAGCTCTTCGCCGTTTCCGCCACCAAAAAGCCTTGGTGCAATCAGGTCGAAGCTTTCTGCAATCCCATAACTGTATTCGGTGATGTAATCATATTTCATTGCCGAAGTCGTGTTGTCTTTCGTACCGTCGGGATTTAAAGTCAGCTCGCTTTTTCCGCGCATACTGAAATCCGTGTATTCGGCTGTAGCCAATAAATTTGCCGCATTAACGCCAACCGCCAAAATCCCGGCAATTGCAAAAACCCCAAAAACGGTCAGCAAAGGCTTGTATTCTTTGGCCTTTATAAATTTATAAATATAAAATACGGAAATGCAGAAAAGCAGGATCAGCAAATAATATGTCATCTGGAAATGATTTGCATTGACTTCCAGGGCTGCTGCCATCATCGTCAGCAATCCGCCTAAAATGTACTTTCTCCTGAAAACCAACAAAACACCTGCAACCACAAGCGGCATATAACCGATCGCATGCGCCTTGGCGTTGTGCCCGACGCCAAGAATCACAATCAAATATGTCGAAAACCCAAACGCAAGCGCGCCAAAAAATGCCTTTAGCGGGTCGATTTTCAATACCAATAAAAGCGCATAGAATCCGAGGAAATATAAAAACAAGTAATCGGCAGGACGCGGCAGGAATCGCAGCAAATCATCGAGTTTTCCAATATAATCATGCGGATAATTCGCGCCCAATTGATACGTTGGCATCCCGCCAAAAGCGGAATTTGTCCAATAGGGCTCGATGTGCTCGGCAGCGCGAAAATCGTTCTGCTCTTTTGCCATTCCGGTATACTGTGCAATGTCAGACTGATAAATCTGCTTGCCCTGGAGCACCGGATAAAAATAGATAAGGGAAATGAGGATAAAGCCTAAAATGGCCAGGAAATGGGGATAAAACTTATTGAGAATTTTCATAAGCGGCAGTGGAATTCAGTTTTTCAATAATTTGTAAAAGTAAAAAATAAAAAACTGCCAACTGATAGTCATTGCTAATTTTATTCTATTTCCTCAAAGTCAACATATTCGCCGACTTTTTTGGTTTCACGTGGCTTGTCGCTTTTAGAATTTGGCTGCGCAAAAGTGTCGTTATTGGGATATTGACGGGTGTCGTAATTGCGTAAGTTCTCTTCGGCTTTTTCTACGGCTTTCTTTAAAACCACAGGCAAAAGCAAGCGCATCGCGTACTTGAAAATGTAGTAAAATACGATAATGTAAAAAAGCGTTTCAATGACTCCGGTAAATGAAGCGGTCTGCATAACATGAATTTTTGCCAAAATTACAAAACCAATTGTTCAAATTTGAAATATCATTCTTAAATAAATAATAAATTATCTTACATTTGGGTGATATAAATCTGCTCCTGAAAAACCAATGATTATGCGCCCATTCAGATTACTCGCACTGACTATTTCGCTATTGGCAAGTGCCATAAATTATGCCCAGTTTACCGATGTCATCAACTCAAACCGCCCCGGCGAATCGATGGCCGCGTTCTCGGTCGGAAAGACGGTTATCCAGGCTGAAGCCGGAATTTACGGCGTTGATGAAAAACACAAATATGCCGATTATGAAGCGTCAGGTTTTGGTACCGATATCAATTTGCGGTATGGCGCTTTTCTTGAACAATTGGAATTTATCCTCGAATTGCAATACCAGCACGACAATTTTTCGTCGCCATTGGAACATTTCAAAAGGAATGGTTTCAGGCAAACGATTATCGGAGCAAAATACCTCGTCTACGACCCTAATAAGAATTACGAAAAGAAACCGAACCTTTACAGCTGGAAAGCGAACCATTCCTTCAGTTGGCATGAGTTTATTCCGGCCGTGGGCGTTTATGCCGGATTCAACCTGCAAAACCTGATTGGCGGCGACTATGAAAATCCGGATGAAGGAAAAGCGACGCCAAAGCTGATGATCATGACGCAGAACCAATTTGGCAAATACGTATTTGTAACCAATTTAATTGCCGATAAATTCGCCGATAAATACCAGACTTTTGGCTTTATCATCACATTAACCCGCGGATTCAACGAAAGATGGTCGGGGTTTGTGGAAACCCAAGCCAATAAAAATGATTATGATGGCGATGCCGCATTCCGGTTTGGCGCCGCATACCTGTTAAAAGAAAATTTCCAGCTCGATGCTTCAATCGGGAAGAATTTCCAAACGACACCATCGGTATTTACTGCCGGAATCGGAGTTTCATGGCGATTCGACGACAATTATAAGGAAGTATTGCTGAGGGTGCCAAAAGACGAAAAAGACAAGGACAAAGGCAAAAGCAAGAAAGACAAGAAAAAAGAGAAAGAAGCCAAAAAACGCAAGGATGCCGTTGAAGGCACAGCCCCGACGAAATAATATGATAACCATAAAAGAAGCCATCTCCAAAGCGGAAATCATGGAATATGTCAAATTTCCTTTTTCGCTTTACAAGAACAATCCTTATTGGGTTCCGCCTTTGATCAGTGAGGAAGCCGAAAGCTTTGACAAAAATAAGAACCCAATTTTCAAAAATGCCGACGCCAGATTCTACCTGGCGTACAAAGACAATAAACCCGCCGGAAGAATTGCTGCCATCATCAATTGGGACGAAGTCAACGGCCAGCAGAAAAAGAAAGTGCGCTTCGGTTGGTATGATGTTATCGACGATATCGAAGTCACCAAAGCGCTGCTTGAAAAAGTCTATGAACTCGGGCGCGAAAACAACCTCGACTATGTTGAAGGTCCGATGGGTTTTTCCAATTTGGATAAAGTCGGGCTTTTGACCGAAGGCTTCGACCAGATAGGAACGATGATTACGTGGTACAACCATGCGTATTATGTCGAACACCTCGAGAAACTGGGCTATGTCAAGGAAAAGGAATACCTCGAAAGCATTTTCTCCTTTTCAAATGTCGACCCGAATACGTACCAAAAAGCGGTAGAGTTGGTCAAAAAAAGATACGGACTCAAATCCATCACATTTACGCGTACAAAAGACATCATGCCACGCGTCGACGAAATGTTTGATTTGTTCAATGCCGCTTATGAAGGATTGTCTTCGTTTGTCGCGATTTCGGATATCCAGAAAGATTATTTCAAGAAGAAATACATCAACCTCATCAATCCCGAATACATTAAATTCATTGATGACAAAGGCGGAAAGCTGATTGCTTTCAGTATTGTGATGCCGTCGTTTTCGCACGCGATGCAGAAAGCGAGAGGCAAATTGTTCCCGTTCGGTTTCCTGCATTTGCTAAAGGCGAGGAAGAAAAGCAAGGACGTGATTTTTTACCTGATCGGCATTCATCCCGAATACCAGAACAAAGGCGTAACCGCGATTATTTTTGACGAGTATTATAAAACGTTTACAGAAAAAGGCATCGAAACCTGCATCCGAACGCCAGAATTGGAAGAAAACCACGCAATCCATAACTTGTGGAAAAACTTCAGCCCGATCATCCATAAACGGCGACGGACTTATAGAAAAGACATATAGACGAAAGAAGAAAGAGCCGGGAAGCATGACTTATAGTCCGTTTCCTGGCTCTTTTTTTGGCTTTTGGTTCTTGCTTCTTTAATTTTATTTACAATCCGTTTTTGTCAGGACAATGCTGTGGTCAAATTTCAGCTTTTTGCCGTCTTTAAAAATCTGCTTGTTGTCTTTTTCGGTCATGTCGCCAAAACCCTGGATCAGTGTATTGCCACTTCTCAGGAAAACCGTTTCACGCACGGATGTCATGCCTTCAGATTTGAAAGTGTAATCACTATAAAGCGTATCGCCAATAAAAATTCCTGAAAAAGTGCCTGTGTTTTTGTCTTTCCCATCGAGGTTGTACGACAATTCCCCGTTGGCATTGTTGGCATTCATGGCCAATGTCAACGAAACTGTATCTTTCCCTTTGATGAATTGGTAGCATTCTTTTTCGGCGGCAGCGATTTCTTTTGGCGGCACGGGTGCAACGGGTGTTTCTGGCGTTTCAGCCTTTTTGTTACAGGCAGTCAATGAAGCAAATAAAATGCAGGCAGTCAGGATTTGGATTTTCATAAATGTTTGGTTTTAGTGGCTTAAATATAAACAATCTGTTCCAAATGGTGAAATTTTGATATGGAGTAGCATTTAGATTACCAGTTTTGCGGTTTCTTTTGCGAGCCCGATTTCTGCAATTGAGCCACTGTTAAATCTTAAGAAATCAGTTTCGATTCCGTCGCTGAATATTACGCCGCTGGTCGGCATCAACGATTCGATTGTCAATTTATTTTCCGTATTTATTATTCCTGCAGTAATTCCAATTTGTGTCCTTATACTTTGAAAAGGTTCCCTGACCGCAAAAAGCAATTCGTTTTCTTTCAGTTTTGGTTTTTTGGGTTCGAGGGTTTTTTCAAACATATTGGTTATTCCGTATGACATATTAAATATCGAACTCAGCCAACCCGTTGAGCCGGCCGACGTAGACACTATCAAACCACTCGACGATTGCTCTTCAACATTGTCGCTGAATGCTATTTTATATTTGGCCGAAATATGTGTCGATGCGCCAATAAATAAATCATTGAAAGCCAAAATTCTTTGGCCATCGTTGAGTTTCGCTTCTGCAAAGCGCATCGTTTTTGAATTGTATTTTTTTGTAATCACACTTTCAACACCGCCGATGAAGTTATCCGTATCAAATGGCAATAAAACACCGTCATATCTTTCCTTATCGGGATTTACGGCAACGATTGGAAGGTTTTTAGAGTATTTTGCCGTGTTGGCGACAAGTCCGTCTTGCCCGATGACAATAATCAATTGGTTTTCCGAGAATATGAATGAGGAAACAAAATTCCGTTCGACTATTTTGTTTTTGATGACTTTTGAAAGTTGGAGCTGCAACGACTGCAACGAATTCTGAAAAATTTCATTTTCATTTTCGTAATCATTAAAATTTCCGCCAAGCCTTTCTATGTAAAACTTTGCTTGTGCTTTTGTATTGAATCTTTCGATTAATAATTCAAGCCGGGTTTTGTTTTTTACAATTATTGCATATTCAATATTCATCTTTTTTATTTCTCATTCAACAAAGAATCCAATAAATCCGGGCTTATATTTAAGTTTCCAATTTTATCGGCATTTTCTGCCAACTGTCTGAAGGCAAGCGAAATATTAAATTTAGGGTCCGGATTATTATTTAATGCCGTCAAGATTTTCCAATCAATATCCTTATAAGGCTTTAATGTCGCATCGATCACATAGCCTTGGGTTTCCGCTTCAACCTTATCGTTTTTTGTTTTCTCTTCGATTAGAAGCTTCCTTTGGTTTTCCAATGAAATATCCGCTTCAAGTTTCATTTCCCTTAACTTCCTGTCATTTTCAGCTTTTACGACTTCCGATTCCATTTTCTTCTCTGTAATTTGCTTTTGTTTTTCCTCAATTGCAATTTCAGTGTTAAGTTCCGTTTCCTTAATTTTTCTTTCCTGCTCTACCGCAAAATTTCTTCTTTCGTAAATGGCCTGGTCGGCTTCTTGCTGCAATTTTTCCCTGGTTTCGGTTTCCAATGCCCTGGACATTTCCGGTGTTGCAGAAATTGCTAAAATATTCGCCCCTAAAATTTCAATTCCAAGCATATTTATAGCGGTAGAATTTTTCAGCCCTGCAATGATGCTTTCTTCAATAGTCTTTGCAGAACGAATGGCGTCTTTGAGTTTTATCCCGTGGATAAATGAGGAAGTTGCCGTCTGGGCTTCGTTTATCAATCTTTGGTTAAGCTTTTCGATATCGTTTTTTTTGTATTGTCCATTTTCCTGGACCGTAAAATCCAATACATCAGACAACGTTTTCGGGTTTGCGATTTTATAACTTATCTGCCCTTGGATGGTTACCGTTTGATAATCATTTGTCGATTCACTGAATATAAATGGCAAATCGTTACTTCCCATTGGAATCGCAACAATCGAACTATTCGGTGAAAAATAAAAAAATGAAAGTCCACGGCCTTCTTTTGAAATATTTCCATTCTTAAAATGCAAAACATAAGTCATCGCATCAAATTTTATGTGCTTAAATCCAAACATATTTTATCGTTTTAATTTTATATTCCTGTTAATTATCCTGTTCCCGAAAATAACCGGTCCTGGCGAACGGAAACAAACATAATGAAAATAATGTGGTTAAGAAAATGAAGGAGCCCAAATAAAAAAACCGCCTCATTGCTGAAGCGGTTTTGTATCATTGTTGGATTTTTTATCTTTCGTCAGTCACGTCAACCGTGTGGATTTCCGCCAACTTCGCATAAGTTCCGTTTTCGAGTTTCTCCCTGATGATTTCAAAAGCGACCAAAGTTTCATCGATATCTGCCAAAGTATGGCTTGCTGTCGGAATCATACGCAATAAAATTATCCCTTTCGGAATCACCGGGTAAATCACGATCGACAAGAATATATGATAATTTTCACGCAAGTCATTTACCATCATCATTGCTTCAGGAACGCTTCCGTTCAGGTAAACCGGCGTCACACACGTATTGGTATCGCCAATGTTGAAGCCTTTTTCCCTAAGTCCGTTCTGCAATGCATTGACATTTTCCCAAAGTTTGTCCTTCAGTTCCGGCATCGTGCGCAGCATTTCCAAACGTTTCAACGAACCTACTGTCTGGATCATCGGAAGCGCTTTGGCAAACATCTGCGAACGCAAATTGTATTTTAAATAGTCGATGACATCTTTATCCGCGGCTACAAATGCGCCGATATTCGCCATCGATTTCGCAAACGTCGAAAAGTACACATCGATATCATCCTGAACGCCTTGCTCCTCGCCCGCTCCCGCGCCTGTTTTTCCAAGCGTCCCGAATCCGTGCGCATCGTCAACCAGCAAACGGAAATTGTATTTCTTCTTCATCTCGACAATTTCCTTCAGCTTGCCTTGCTGGCCGCGCATTCCGAAAACGCCTTCTGTGATGAAAAGGATCCCGCCACCGGTTTCCTCGGCCATTTTCGTCGCACGCTGCAGGTTTTTCTCCATGCTTTCGAGGTCGTTGTGTTTGTATGTAAAACGTTTGCCCATGTGCAAACGAACACCGTCGATAATGCAGGCATGCGAATCCACGTCGTAAACGATGATGTCATTTTTAGTCACCAAGGCGTCAATGATCGACACCATTCCCTGGTACCCGAAATTCAGCAAATAAGCCGATTCCTTCATAACGAAAGCCGCCAGCTCATTTTCCAGCTGTACATGCGCATCCGTCTGTCCGCTCATCATTCTCGCACCCATCGGATATGCCGCACCATATTTGATTGCTGCATCTGCATCCGCTTTGCGCACTTCAGGATGGTTTGCCAATCCCAAATAATCGTTGATGCTCCAGTTTAATATCTCTTTGCCGTGGAATTGCATTCTCGGTCCCAAATCGCCTTCAAGCTTCGGGAATACATAATATCCTTCCGCCTGTGAAGCCCATTTTCCCAACGGCCCTTTGCTGTTCTGAATCCTCTCGAATAAATCTTTTACCATAATATCTAGCTCTTTTATTCCGCTACGCTGCATACTATTCGCCTAACGTCTCGGGTCGCGTGCAAAAATAATTATTTAAAATGTATTACCATATTGTTATGGGGAATTTATTTTAGGGGCTGTTTGCTTCGCCTGTTCGCTCTTCTGGAGCTCAGGTCCTGCTTTACGCTGCAATCTTTTTCGGTATTTGAAATTAAAAGGAGGACAGCCTGTGGCTGTCAGGTAATTTTATTTTACCTCAAAAGGATTTTCGCTTCAATCAGGGCTAGGCTTTTCGGTTGCCTTTTAATACTGCGCTTTTATGTTCGCTAATTTTTACAATCAAAATATGCCGAAAAAATAATAGACATAAATTTGTATATTTGGATAGCGACTTTTTGGCAACTCAGCCACTAAGCTTCTCAACAACCCAGTTACTCAAAAAATGCCCGATAAAAATAAAGAACTCAAACTCGCCGTGCTTATCGATGCCGACAACGTGCCTTATAGCAATGTCAAGGGCATGATGGAAGAAATCGCAAAATACGGCACGCCAACGACCAAAAGGATTTACGCCGACTGGACGCGGCCAAATGCCACCGGCTGGAAAGCCGTTCTATTGGAACACGCGATCACGCCCGTGCAGCAATACAGTTATACGGTCGGGAAAAATTCCTCCGACTCAGCACTTATCATCGATGCGATGGATTTGCTCTACACCGGCAAAGTCGATGGTTTCTGCATCGTATCCAGCGACAGCGATTTTACGCGCCTCGCCATCCGACTGCGCGAATCCGGCATGAAAGTCATCGGCATCGGCGAAAGGAAAACACCCGCATCATTAATTGCCGCCTGCGACCGTTTCATCTACATCGAATTGCTCGACGGCGCGGTAAAAAAAGTACCCAAGAAAATTACGCCAGCAACCGATACCGCTACGCTCACTGCGAAAATTTTGGAAAAACCGGCAGAGAAAATATTTCCTAAAATTGACGAGCCAACCATTGAGCTGATCGAATCGACGATCGAAGACATCAGCGATGACGACGGTTGGGCTTTCCTGGGCGATGTCGGGAATCTTATCGTACGGAAAAAACCCGAATTCGACCCGCGCAATTACGGCTTTCCCAAACTCACGCCGATGCTCAAATCCATGAAGGACATACTCGAAATCGATGAACGAACATCTGACAACAGGAACATCAAACATGTCTATGTCAGGCTGCGCTATAGTTAAAATAAAATCCAATCATTATGCAAAAAATCACGACATTCCTATGGTTCGACAACAATGCCGAAGAAGCCATCAACTTTTACCTCTCGGTTTTTAAAAACGGGAAAATAAAAGATATGGTGCGCCAAGGCGACGGCGGACCGGTATTTACCGCGACATTCGAACTCGAAGGCCAGGAATTCTACGCGCTCAACGGCGGCCCGATGTTTAAATTCAATGAGGCGATTTCACTTTTCGTCAAATGCGACACGCAGGAAGAAATCGACCATTTCTGGGAAAAGCTGTCTGAAGGCGGTGAAAAATCAAGATGCGGCTGGCTCAAAGACCAATTTGGGTTGTGCTGGCAAATTGTCCCACCGATTCTGGGCGAACTCATGAAAGACAAAAACCAGTCAAAAGCAAGCAGCGTCATACAGGCGATGATGCAGATGGACAAAATCGTCATCCAGGATTTAAAGGACGCTTATGACCGCGGATAATAAAATTTGAAACCATCACCGATAAATATTAAGCGTTCAGAAATGGGCGCTTTTTATTTGGATACGCTATATTTGCTCAAAATCAGGAATATGGGAAAGAATTTTACTTTTAGCATCGCTGTCATTTTTTTTTCATCGTTTGCAGTCAGCGCACAAACTGAAACCGCATTGCCGCCACCGCCCGGATGTAGGCTATTCTATTCCATCGATATAAATAATGACGGCTTTTCCGCTTTTGACATCAACTATTATCTTTCTACAGTAAAGACTGCAGCATTAACAATCGGATTTAATTTGAACGATTACACATTGGAAATGTACCCTTCAGAGATCGACAACTCGGGCGGAATAAATCAAATTACTATAAACCCATACACCAATATTGTGGCAAACTCTCAATATTGTTCATTGAGATGCATCTATAGCGGAGTTGGTCCTGAATATAATCAAGCTGATTTATTATATCATTTTTCCTGTCACATATTACGGACGGTTGCATATAATGCCGACGATGACAATGATGGTGTTTTAAATGAATTTGAGGACCGCAATGGCGACCTTAATCTCAATGATAATGATACAGACAGCGATGGCATTTTCGATTTCATGGATTCTGACGACGACGGCGACGGCGTCCTAACCGTCAACGAGGACAACAACCACAATGGAAATTACTTCGACGACGACCAGAATTTCAATGGCATCGCCGACTTTCTTGATCCCGGCACCACACTTGGCGTAGCTGTAAACAACCAATCTGATTTCCGTATTTACCCAAATCCAGCTTCGGGAATAATTGATTTGGATTTTGGCAATGATGTGCCAATGCAACTGTCAGTTTACGACACTGCCGGAAAATTAGTGATGCAAATGAAGCCGGTTGAATCCGTTGACATATCTGGCTTACAATCAGGAATTTATTTTATGAAGGTAGGCTTTCAGGAAAAGGTCATAATCAAGAAATTGATCGTTTTGTAAACATTCGACCGTAAAATCCTACAACTAAATCCCATAATAGTGTAACATGTCATTGGTGTGAAATGCACAATTTTACAGCAAACCTATTTGCTATGCATTTCAAAAGATTAAGATTTATCGGCGCACTCGCTATCGCCTTGGCTATCAGTACGCTGTCCTGCAAAAAAAATAACGACACCGATCCAGAAGCCGGATCAACTGCTGTCAGCAATGAAAAGATTGACGCTTTTATTGTAAAATATCCCGAATTCGGAATTTACAAACCCGAATTCGAAGCGCTATACAAAAAACACAATAACGATTATATCTGGTATGACGAAGATGGGCGCATTGTTTTTGCCGATGCACTCTACAACAAATCCAGGCGCATCAGCGAAGAAGGCGTTTCGGCAAAACTGCCATATGAAAAAAAGTTGGCCGACCTGTTTGACGACAACGGCAAAAAACCGGATACCGATAAAGAACTGCTCATCAGTGGCATGTATTTTTTCTATACGCACAAAGTTTACGAAGGCGTCGACAAAAAGAAAAGCCGTGCGTTGGGTTGGTATTTGCCGCGTGAAAAGATGTCGTATGTGAATTACCTCGATACTTTGCTCGCCGACCCGGATCTGATTCGCAAGGACGAATCGGAAATGATCAGCCAATATTACAACCTCAAAAAAGGATTGCTCGCTTACCGTGCCATTCGCGACAAAGGAGGTTGGAACAGAATCGATATGGAAGGCAAAAGCCTGAAGCCCGGAAGTTCGTCGCCTGCCATTGTCCAAATCCGGAAAAGGCTTTATGCGACGGGCGAACTCAAAAGCGATTCGGGCAGCGCTATTTTTGACAGTGAACTGGCAGATGCCATTGCCGCATACCGTCAAAAAAACAACATGAAACCCGAAAAAGACATTACACCCAATCTCGTAAACGACCTGAATGTTTCTGTAGAGCAACGCATCAAAACGATCATCGTCAATATGGAGCGCTGCAGGTGGATTGATCCGGATATCGGCGAATCGAAAGAACTGGTTGCTGTAAACATTCCGTCCTATACTTTGCGATACATCCGCGATGGCAAGATTGCGTTGGAATCCGGCGTTGTCGTGGGCAAGCAGTTGAATCAGACCGTTGTCTTCAGTGGAAAAATGAGCTACCTCGTATTCAGTCCGTATTGGAATATTCCTGAAAGCATCATCGAAAGCGAAATCAAGCCGGGTATGAAATCCGACAAAAAATACCTCGAAAAACACGACATGGAATGGAACAATGGCCATGTGCGCCAGAAACCCGGGGAAAAGAATTCTCTCGGGCTTATCAAATTCATGTTCCCGAATTCAAATAACATTTACCTGCATGACTCACCCGCAAAAAGCTTATACAACAAGGAAGACCGCGCGTTCAGTCACGGTTGTGTCCGCGTCGAAAAAGCGCGTGAACTCGCTGTGAAAATATTGGATGGAGACAAAAACTGGACACTGGAAAAAATCGATGAAGCCATGCACGCCGGAAAAGAATCCACTTATGGCTTAAACCGAAAAATCCCGGTTTATATCGCTTATTTTACCGCTTGGGCAGACGAAAACGGCAATATGAGTTTCTATGACGATGTCTATAAACGCGATGATCGTTTGGCACATTTGCTTTATACGGATGCAAAATAGCAAATCGCAGTTTGGAATTTAACCGAAGATTTCTACATTCGTAAAAAAATCCAAATCATGAAAATACTAGGAATCGGTTCCCGCATCCACCATCCGGAATATGGAAAAGGCGTCATCACCAACGTGACGTCCAAAGAATATTGGGTGACTTTTATTGAAAATGGCCTTGAGACCATTGCGCTCGACAGTGCTTTTGAAATCATTGAGGCCGCCGAGAATGAAGTCGACACGGTCAGTTTTTACGACGTTGAAAAAAGCCTGAAAGCCATCCTGCAAAAATGGTCGGATGTCACGCAGGTCATCCCGATCGCCGACAAATGGAAAGGCGGCAAACTTATTATGGATCCGGGACAAGCCGGCGTCCAGGGAAAAGAAGTGCCGATTGATACTTTCTTCCATAAAATTGTCATGGTCCGCGATCGCGTGCGTGTCATGGAACAGAAAATCAACGCCAGCAATCTTGAGGAAAGTGAGAAAATCGAGATGCAGCAATACATTACGCGCATTTATGGCAGCCTGACGACATTCAATGTGTTGTTCAAATCGCCAACGGATTATTTTGTCGGCGAAAAAACCAAGTAAACGAAAAGGCAAACCATTAAAAAGCCCGGAATTTCCGGGCTTTTTATTTTAATGAAACACTACGGTGTCGGGACAGTTGGCGTAGGTGTTGGCGTTGTAGGATCGGTTGTACCTCCAGGATTCGTTATTGTTCCTGAAGTTGTGCCGGACGTTCTGTTTTTATCGCCATCGTTTGTCGTGCTTTTTGTCGTTGTCGTTGTGGATTTACGGCGTGTTGTGCCATCTTTCGACTTGTAATCCGTCGCCTTTTTTGTCGTCGTGGTTGAAGATTTTTTCTTCATGCTTTTTTCCTTCGATGTGGTAGATTTACCTGAAGTGGTATCTGTCTGTGCCGAAGCGGCCAGGCTCAAAGCAAAAATTGCGACCAGCATAAAAATGAGCTTTTTCATAATATATATTTTTAAGATGATTATAAATACAAATTTCAGTATTCGCAAATTGTAAATTTTATAAAATATGATGGAATAGTATCATAATTCACATGGATTTTTTGAAGCTGATCCCGCTATACGTTGCAATCTTTTTTATTTCGTTCCTCATAAAAAAGGATTTCCACTGCTATCGGGGCTATGGCAATGTTGCCAGCACCAACTTTTTCCTAACTTTGCAATTCCACGTTTCGGCGCAGCTTTGCAAATCTCTAATTCAAAAAAAATGACGCTCGTCTTCGCATCCAACAACAAAAACAAAATCCGGGAAATCCAGGCCATGCTTCCGGATTCGATTACGATTCTGAGCCTCGAAAGCATCGGCTGCCACGAAGACATCCCCGAAACTGCCGATACGATTGAAGGCAATGCGATCCTAAAAGCCAATTATGTCACCGAAAAATACGGCTACGATTGCTTTGCCGACGACACGGGATTGGAAGTCGAGGCGCTGAACGGCGCGCCTGGGGTTTATTCCGCGCGCTATGCCGGTGAGCAAAAAAATGCAGATGATAATATGGACAAGTTGTTGGCCGCATTGCAAGGAATTGAAAACCGCAACGCCCAATTCAAAACGGTCATTGCATTGAACCTGAATGGCAACCAACACCTTTTCACCGGGATTGCCAAAGGCGAAATCATCCATGAAAAAACAGGAGCCGACGGTTTCGGTTATGATCCGGTGTTCAAAGCCGACGGTTTTTCGACGACTTTTGCGCAGATTTCCCCCGAAGAAAAAGCCAAAGTCGGCCACCGTGGCATCGCCGTAAAACAACTTATTTCTTTCCTGATACACAGCTGATTCGGCGAAATATTTTCCGTTCTCAATTCTCAATTCTCAATTCTCAATTCTATCTTTCTGATTTTCAATTCATAATAAAATTTTAAAGTCGCAATTAGCATTAGTTTATATGGTTTATAAAGACTACTTTTGCGCAATATTTTAAAATACAATATGAATAAATTTGAACAATTAGGATTGAGTGAATCGTTACTGAGGGCGATTTTAGATCTAGGATTTGAGAATCCGACCGAAGTACAGGAGAAAGCGATTCCCCTATTATTGGAACAAGACACAGATTTAGTTGCGCTAGCCCAGACGGGGACAGGAAAAACCGCAGCTTTTGGTTTTCCGCTGATCCAAAAAATAGACGCCAACAACAGAAATACTCAGGCGTTAATCTTATCCCCTACACGCGAGCTTTGCTTGCAGATTACGAACGAAATCAAAAACTACTCGAAGTACGAAAAAGGTATTAACGTAGTTGCGGTTTATGGCGGTGCCAGCATTACTGAGCAGGCAAGAGACATCAAAAGAGGCGCACAAATTATCGTTGCGACTCCGGGAAGAATGCAGGACATGATCAATCGTGGACTTGTAAACATTACCCAAATCACGCATTGTATCCTCGACGAGGCCGACGAAATGCTGAACATGGGTTTCTACGAAGACATCGTAAATATCCTTTCTACAACTCCTGACGAGAAAAGCACCTGGTTGTTTTCAGCCACAATGCCACAGGAAGTCGCGAGGATTGCGAAACAATTCATGAGCGATCCGATTGAGATTACTGTCGGCGCCAAGAACTCCGGTTCTGCTACCGTGTCACACGAATTTTATTTGGTAAACGCACGTGACCGTTATGAAGCTTTGAAACGTTTGGCCGATGCAAACCCGGATATTTTTTCGGTTGTTTTCTGCCGTACGAAAAGAGACACACAAGCTGTTGCTGAAAAACTGATTGAAGATGGATACAACGCTGCTGCTTTGCATGGCGATTTGTCACAGTCACAACGTGATGGCGTAATGAAATCTTTCCGTGGACGCCAAATCCAAATGCTTGTTGCGACTGATGTTGCTGCACGTGGAATTGACGTTGACAACATCACGCACGTTGTGAATTATCAGCTTCCTGACGAAATCGAAACTTACAATCACCGTTCAGGTCGTACAGGCCGTGCCGGGAAATTGGGAACTTCGATTGTCATCGTTACGAAAAGTGAATTGCGTAAAATCTCTGCGATCGAAAGAATCATCAAGCAGAAATTTGAAGAGAAAACAATCCCTAGCGGAATTGAAATCTGTGAAATCCAATTGTTGCACTTAGCCAACAAGATTAAGGACACTGAAGTTGACCACGAAATTGACAACTACCTTCCGGCGATCAACAACGTTTTGGAAGATTTGTCAAAAGAAGAACTGATCAAGAAAATGGTATCGGTAGAATTCAACCGATTCATCAACTATTACAAGAAAACACGCGACTTGTCGAACCAATCTGGCGGCGAACGTCGTGACGAACGCGAACCACGCGAAGGCGGAAGCAACAGCGGCGCAACCCGTTATTTCGTCAACATCGGTTCACGCGACAACTTCGACTGGATGTCTTTGAAAGACTTCCTGAAAGAAACACTTGACCTTGGCCGTGACGATGTATACAAAGTCGATGTCAAAGAAGGTTTCTCTTTCTTCAACACCGATCCGGAACATTCTGATAAAGTCATGGAGATTTTGAATAATATCCAACTGGAAGGACGCAGAATCAACGTCGAGATTTCTAAAAATGACGGTGGCGGAAGACGCGACCACAATGGAAGAAGCTCAGGCGGAAGCTTTGGCGGCGGCGGAAAAAGTTTCGCACCAAGAAGCGGCGGAGAACGCAGTTTTGGCGGTGGCGGATTTAAAAGTTCGGCTCCGAGACAAGGCGGATTTTCATCAGATCGTGCTCCAAGAAAAGAAGGTTTTGGCGGACGCAGCGAAAGCAGGAGCGAAGCACCAAGACGTGAAGGCGGTTATTCCCAAAGCGCGCCAAGGCGTTCAGATTCCCCAAGGCGTGAAGGCGGCATTTCTGACCGTGCACCAAGAAGGTCTGAAGGCACAAACGATGCGCCAAGAGCAAGACGTCCAAGGAAAGGCTAACAGGAATCTGTTAATTTTCTTATAATTCTATAAAGACTGCAGAATATCTTCACGTGTTTGATTACTTTTAGCCAATCAAAAACGAACATGAGATATTTCGCAGTCTTTTTCTTTATCCTCTTTTCTGCCATGGCCTCAGCGCAGATTGGACTTCCCGTAAAAGTGTCCGGAACAGTGGTCAACGACGATACGTTGCTTCCGCTGGCGAATGTCAATATCATCAACCTGAATAAAGTCAAAGGCACAGTGTCGAACGACAAGGGTTATTTTGAACTTGCCGTTGAAGTCAATGACACGCTTCACGTTTCCCTGATCGGTTTCAAATCGATAAAAATTCGCGTCACCAACGACTGGATCAAGAATAAAACCACCAAAATCCAGCTGACCGAAAAAGCCATCGCGCTCGAAGAAGTCATCGTCAAACAATACAACCTGACCGGCTATCTTGAGGTCGATTCCAGGCTGATTCCCGACAGAGAAAATTACCGCTATAGCATTTCCGGGCTGCCGCAAGGCTATGAAGCGGGTGAATATTCGCCAAATGCTTTCGGACGTGTTTTGGGTTCGATATTCAATCCGGCGGATGCACTTTATAATTTCTTCGGCAAAAAGCCAAAAGAACTCAAAAGGCTCAAGGAAATGAAAAAGGACGATACGGTCCGCAACCTGCTGCAATCCAAATTCGACCGCGAAACCATTGCAGTCCTACTCGGCATCGACAAAAAGGAAATTGCCGAAATCCTCGAGCGCTGCAGCTATTCCGAAGAATTCGTCAAAACCGCCAACGACCTTCAGATTATGGATGCCATCAGCGAATGTTATGAGGAATATAAGATTTTGAAGAGAAAAGGAAAGGATTTTTAATTCAGACACGCTTTCGCTTTTAGATTTTTAGGCACGCCTGCGGCTTTAGAACGCTGTGTGTTTGGATTTGTTCAGAGTTCAATTCGAGATTTTCTAAAGCCTTAGTTTCCTATAGTGAAGTGTCTAACGGCGTAGCCGTCAAAAAGCGAAGCGCGTCTAAAAATCTAAAGCGCAGCGTTTCCAAAATATCTTTCCTCAATCCGTTTAATATCCTTAATCGAATTCTTCGCCCAAACCAACCTTTTTTCGAGGATTTCCGCTTCACTCAAATGCCAATCGATATCCGATTTCCGCAATCGCGTGGTCAAATTCTGCAAAATAATCGCCGCCGATACCGAAATGTTCAGGCTTTCCGTAAAACCGGCCATCGGGATTTTTAAAAAACCGTCGGCCTGCGCCAATAGTTCAGCCGATAATCCGTCGCGTTCCGTCCCAAAAAATAAAGCCGCAGGCTGTGAAATGTCAAAATCATCCAACAAACAATCATCCTCATGCGGTGTCGTAGCAATAACCCTGTAGCCTTTCTGCCGCACCGAAGCAATACAATCGGCCATCGAATCAAACTGGTTGATATCGACCCATTTCTGTGAACCCATCGCAATTTCCTTGTCGATCCGTTTCGCAAATTTCTCCTCGACGACATTCAATTGCTGCACGCCAAAAACCTCGCAACTGCGCATCACGGCACTCGTATTGTGCATCTGGAACACGTCTTCAATCGCGACAGTAAAATGATTGGTTCTGTTTTGCAGCACGTCCAGGAAACGCGCCTTGCGGTTGTCGGTCAGGAAACCTTCAAGATATTCGAGGTATTTCAAGTCGGTCATCATTTTAAATTTTAGCAAAAATACATTTTTTTGTTGGGCGTGCCGGCGCTTGGACATTTTTGCAAAAAATCATATCTATTGTGCGCCGTCTTGCTATCCGCAGTGCGCGGCACTTTGCTCCTATCACTCACGCAAAAGGACACGCTGCGCTTTAGATTTTTAGACGCGCTTCGCTTTTGGATTGTTGGAAAGTTACATTGGACACTTTCTAAAGCCAGGCGTGTCTAAGGCGCAGCCGTCTAAAAGCGCAGCGTGTCTTCTCCAAAGAATTCCCTATCTTGTATCAACCAAAAAATTTCCCAATGAAAAACAAACTCGTCGTCTTAACCGGCGCCGGAATCTCCGCCGAAAGCGGCATTAAAACCTTCCGTGATTCGGACGGATTGTGGGAAGGCCACAACGTTATGGATGTCGCTTCGCCCGAAGGTTTCCGCAGAAATCCCGAACTCGTACTGGATTTCTACAACCAACGAAGAAGACAACTGCATGAAGTCGAACCGAATTTGGGGCATCGAATCCTCGCTGAACTCGAAAGCGATTTCGACGTGCATATCATTACCCAAAACGTAGACAACCTGCACGAACGCGCCGGAAGCACAAAGGTCTTGCATTTGCATGGCGAACTGTTTAAAGCCAGGAGCACGCGAAATACAAACCTTATCCTCGATTGGAAAACAGACCTGAACATCGGCCACGTTGACGACGACAACCATCAACTCCGCCCGCACATCGTATGGTTTGGTGAGGAAGTTCCGGCTCTCGAAGAAGCGGTTTTTCTGACACAACAAGCCGATTATTTTGCAGTTGTAGGAACGTCATTACAGGTTTATCCCGCAGCCGGCCTGATTGATTTCACGAAGCCGGATACGCCGTTATTTTTGATCGACCCAAAACCGGCGCATATCCCGAACCTTAGAAATAAACTGGAAGTGATTCCACGAGTTGCTTCGGAAGGGGTTTTGATTTTGAGGGAAAGGCTGTTGTTAATTTAGAACCTGCGGTTTAGATACGCTGCGCTTTAGACACGCCTGCGGCTTTAGAAAGTGTCCAATGTAACTTTCCAACAATCCAAAAAGCTAGTCTAAAGCGAAGCGTTTCTAATAATCTAAAAGCGCAGTACGTCTATTTTCATCTTTTCTTTTCATTTCTAAATCCTAAGGTTTATCTTTGCTTGCATCGCATAAACAACACACCAATGCACCAATTGACCGAACTCAATGCCATATCGCCGATCGATGGCAGGTACCGCAGCAAAACCATTTCCCTTTCCGCCTATTTTTCTGAAGAAGCGCTTATCAAATACCGCGTACTTGTTGAAATTGAATACTTTATCGCACTTTGTGAAATCCAGTTGCCGCAATTGAAAGGCGTTGATGTATCGAAGTTTGAAGCCCTGCGCAATATCTATAAAAACTTTTCTGCCGAAGATGCGCAGTCCATCAAGGAAATCGAGAAAACGACCAACCACGATGTCAAAGCTGTCGAATATTTCATCAAATCGGCATTCGACAAACTCGGGTTGTCCGATTATAAAGAATTCATCCATTTTGGATTGACGTCGCAGGACATCAACAATACCGCGATTCCGCTGTCGGCGAAATATGCTTTTGAGAATGTCTATATGCCATCGCTGATTGCGGTGATTTCAAAACTAAAAGAATTAAGCACCGAATGGAAGGACATTCCAATGCTCGCCAGAACACACGGACAGCCTGCATCACCAACGCGCTTGGGGAAGGAAATTGGGGTTTTTGTCGAAAGGCTTGAAGAACAATTGCGTTTGCTGTTCAATATCCCGTTTGCGGCCAAATTTGGCGGTGCGACCGGAAATTACAACGCGCATCATGTCGCTTATCCCAATGTTGACTGGCGGAAATTCGGGAACGATTTTGTCGAGGAAACGCTCGGCCTGCATCATTCTTTCCCAACGACGCAGATTGAACATTATGACCATTTTGCCGCGTTTTTTGATGCCTTGAAAAGAATCAATACCATTATCATCGATTTGGATCGCGACATCTGGACGTATGTGTCGATGGATTATTTCAAACAGAAAATCAAGGCTGGCGAAATCGGCTCGTCGGCGATGCCACACAAAGTCAACCCGATTGATTTTGAGAATTCTGAAGGGAATTTGGGAATTGCGAATGCGGTTTTCGAACATTTATCAGCCAAATTGCCGTTGTCAAGGTTGCAGCGCGATTTGACCGACAGTACGGTTTTGAGGAATATCGGAGTGCCAATCGGGCATACTTTGATTGGATTTGAAGCGACGTTGAAAGGCCTCAATAAACTGCTCCTGAACGAAAGCAAATTTGCCGAAGACCTTGAAAAAAACTGGGCTGTCGTTGCCGAAGCCATTCAGACAATCCTGCGTCGGGAATCGTATCCGAATCCATATGAAGCATTGAAAGGATTGACCAGGACAAACACGACGATAGACAAAAAAGCGATTCATGATTTTATCAATACGCTCGAAGTGCCGGATGACATCAAAGCTGAATTATTGCAAATCACGCCTGCGAATTACCTGGGAATTTAATTATATCTATAGCCCTAGCCCGGATAGAAGCGTAAATCCTTTTTGAGGTAAAAGAAAATTACCTGACAGCCACAGGCTGTCCTCCTTTTAATTTCAAATACCGAAAAAAGATTGCAGCGTATAGCCGGAATAGCTTCCAAAAACCATCAAAAGCTGTCATAAAAGGCGGCTTTTTTTGTTTTCGATTTTTAAAAACGGACTTTTTTTAATAACTTACGACAAACTGACGAAGGAAATTCAGCGACACCACTGACAAATACTTTCGCCGTGAGCTAAATAACCAATCATGAGCGCCGCAGCAACCACACAACATCTTTATCCGCTGATCAGCGATTTGGGATTGATCCTGATGACTGCAGGCGTCGCGGTGTTGCTGTTTAAAAAAATCAAGCAACCGCTCGTTTTGGGGTATCTGATTGCGGGATTTCTCGCGGGCAACCATTTTGATTTTTTTCCTTCGGTGAAAGACATCAAAAGCGTCGAAGTCTGGGCCGAAATCGGTGTGATTTTCCTTTTGTTCAGCCTAGGCCTTGAGTTCAGTTTTAAGAAGCTGATGAAAGTGGGCGGCACGGCTTCGATCACCGCCATAACCCAAATAACCACCATGCTGATTCTCGGCTATTCCGTCGGGCGCATCATGGGTTGGGCACAAATGGACAGTATTTTCCTTGGCGTCATTCTTTCGATTTCCTCGACGACCATCATTTTAAAAACCTTTGAGGAATTGGGCGTCAAGGCCCAGAAATTTGCCGGAAATGTCATCGGCGCCTTAATCGTACAGGATATTGTAGCGATTTTGATGATGGTTTTGCTGTCGACGGTTGCCGTAAGTTCACAGTTTTCAGGCGGTGAATTGATGATGTCTGTATTGAAATTATTATTCTTCCTGACGATTTGGTTTGTCGGCGGAATCTTCTTCATTCCGACTTTATTGAAAAAAGCAAAACATTTATTGACGGACGAAATGATGCTGATCATTTCATTGGCGTTGTGCCTGTTAATGGTCATTCTCGCTGCGAATGTTGGATTCTCTCCTGCGCTTGGTGCGTTTATTATGGGTTCGATCATCGCTGAAACCACGCAGGCTGAACACATCGAGCATTTGGTAAAACCAGTCAAGAATTTGTTTGGCGCGGTCTTTTTCGTATCGGTCGGCATGCTGATCAACCCGCATACTTTAGCGGAACACTGGATTCCGGTTTTGATATTGACGGTTGTGACCATTGTCGGGCAATCGTTCAGCTCGACTATTGGCGCTTTGCTTTCCGGCCAGCCGTTGAAACAATCGGTACAAACGGGAATGAGCCTTGCACAAATCGGGGAATTTTCTTTTATTATTGCAACTTTGGGCATGACGCTGAATGTCACGAGCAGTTTCCTCTACCCGATTGTCGTCGCGGTTTCGGCCGTTACGACGTTCACCACGCCATTTATGGTCAGGCTTTCGACGCCATTTTCCGAATATCTTGCCAAAAAACTGCCTCGGAAATGGGTCAAACGCATTGAACGTTACAGCGCCAATGCGCAGGCGATAAAATCGGTCAGCACCTGGCAGATTGTACTCCGCGCATATTTGGTACAGGTCATCATCCATTCGGTGATTATCATTGCCGTGATTTTGCTTTCGGCGAAATTTATTCTGCCAATGGTTGAAGGTTCCAAATTCGGGAACGCCATCGCTGCGTTGATTACATTGGCCATGCTTGCGCCATTTTTATGGGCATTGGCGTTGCGCCGTGTGGCTGTCGACCAGGTTTTGGAACTGATGGCAGAACGGAAATTCCGCGGCCCGATTATCATGATGATCCTGTTCCGGTTTGTACTGACATTGGTCTACATCGGATTCCTGCTCGACAATTTCTTCTCGCGTGAAGTCGCCTTTATCGCGTTTGTCGGCGCTATCATTTTATATGCGATTTTTCCGCGGCAACTCAACGCCCAATACCATCGCATCGAAAACCGCTTCCTGCGAAACCTCAATGCGCGTGAAATCATCCGCAACAAAAGAAGGCGCAGCGACCTAACGCCATGGGAAGGCCATATGACCATTTTCGATATTGCGCGGGAATCGAATATTGCCGGGAAAACATTGGAAGAACTGCAGCTCCGCGAACAGATTGGGATTAACATTGCCTTTATCAAGCGCGGCGAAATCACAATCCAGATTCCGAGCCGCAATGAGCGCCTGTTTCCGGGGGATGAAATTTGCGTAATCGGCACCGATGCGCAAGTCAAGCAATTCAAGTCTTATCTCGACCAGAATGAAATTGAACCGCCTGAAAATACCGCAGAAGCCGAAATTGTCTTGCAACAGCTCGAATTGGTCAATGAGGATTTTATAGGAAAAAGCATCCGGCAGTCGCAATTGCGGGAAAAAACCAGCGGATTGGTCGTTGGCATCGAACGCAAAGGCAAACGCATCCTGAATCCAGATTCGCATTTGATTTTGGAAAAAGATGATATTTTGTGGATTGTGGGCGATAAGAAATTGCTTGGAAAATTAGTAAGCAATTAAAAAAAATAGCCACAAATTCACGAATTTTTATTTGTTTTAATTATCAAATAATTCATGAATTCGTGGCGAAAAAACTTTGTTGCTTTGAAGCTCCGGAACTATCGTGAATAATTCGGCGCTTCCTTCGTAATCGTGACATTATGCGGATGGCTTTCGGTAATGCCACTGGTTGTAATGCGGACAAATCTTCCGGTATCCTGCAACGTCGGGATGTCTTTCGATCCGCAATAGCCCATTCCGGCGCGAAGTCCGCCAATGAACTGCTGCATGCTTTCGTTCAATTCGCCTTTATATGGTACGCGGCCAACGATTCCTTCCGGAACCAATTTCTTGATATCGTCTTCGACATCCTGGAAATAACGGTCTTTCGAGCCTTCTTTCATCGCCTCAACCGAACCCATGCCGCGATACGACTTGAATTTCCTGCCTTCAAAAATAATGGTTTCACCAGGTGATTCTTTTGTCCCAGCCAATAACGAGCCCAGCATGACCGAATCGGCACCGGCCGCAATCGCTTTTGGGATATCACCCGTATAACGGATTCCACCGTCGGCAATGACCGGAACACCAGAACCTTTGATGGCTGCAGCTACTTCCAATACGGCCGAAAATTGTGGGAAACCAACACCGGCAACGACACGTGTCGTGCAAATGGAACCTGGCCCGATACCGACTTTCACACCGTCAGCGCCATTGTCCACCAAATATTTGGCGGCTTCGGCAGTCGCGATATTACCGACGATGACATCGATATGTGGGAATCTCTCTTTGACTTGTTTCAATACGGCAACGACGCCTTTGGTATGCCCGTGCGCCGTATCGATGATAATTGCATCTACATTCGCATTGACCAGCGCTTCAGCCCTTTCCAATGCATCGCCGGTGACGCCAATCGCTGCGGCAACGCGAAGTCGCCCGAAGGTATCTTTATTGGCAATCGGTTTTTGGGTCAGCTTTGTGATGTCGCGAAACGTAATCAACCCGACCAATTTATGATCTGAATTAACTACCGGGAGTTTTTCTATTTTATGGCCTTGCAAAATGACTTCGGCTTCCTGCAACGACGTACCTTCAGCGACAGTCACAAGATTTTCTTTTGTCATGACCTCAACAATCGCGCGTCCATTGTTTTTTTCGAAACGCAAATCGCGGTTGGTTACGATGCCTTTCAAAGTGCCGTTGGCATCGACAATCGGAATCCCGCCAATGCCGAATTCCTTCATCGCATTTTTCGCATCAGCAACGGTTGCAGACAATGGCAATGTCACAGGATCGATGATCATCCCGGATTCGGCGCGCTTGACTTTGCGGACTTTCGCAGCCTGCTGTTCAATCGTCATGTTTTTGTGGAGCACGCCAATGCCGCCTTCCTGAGCCATGGCAATCGCCATCGCGCTTTCGGTGACTGTATCCATAGCTGCGGAAACGATGGGAACATTCAGCGTAATATTTCTTGAGAATCTGGTTTTGATGCTCACTTCACGTGGCAAAACCTCAGAATAATTGGGAACTAGGAGGACATCATCGTAAGTTAAACCTTCGCCGATAATCTTGGAGTTGTGTGCAATCATTGCAATTTGTAGTTGTAGTTAAATTGCATGCAAATATAGTAAAAAAATTGATTGTTACGATTTCGATTTATTTAGTTTTTTTGGGGGCAATTCCTGCTTTACGCCTTTATCTTTGTGAGAACCGAATGTCTGCGAGACATTCTCCTCTTAATCTCAAATTCCTTTTAATTTCAAATCTCACAAAGGATATCGGCTGCAATCGGGGCTAAGGCATTATTCTCAATTCTTGTGCGCGTTAGGGATTGTAGCGAAAATCCTTTTTTAAGGATTCGCCAGTAGCGCAGCGGAAGGCAAATCCTTAAAAAAGATTGTAGCGGAAAGCCCGGCGCAAGGCACGAAGCGCAACGCCCAAAACTTTGTAACTTTGCACGCAGCAACTTCCTAACTTTGCCTTATGATTACAACAGCTATCATCTTTATACTTCTTATCACAGTTTACTTTGCATTCACGAACCAACGCAAATTCGGGAAAATACCGTCGGGAAAACGACTCGAAAAGATTCTGCAATCGCCCAATTACCGCAACGGAAAATTCCAAAACCTCAGCTTCACGCCTAACCTGGCCGAAGGCGAAACGATGCTCAAAGTCCTCAAAAAATTCTTTTTCGAAAAGGACAAACGCAGCAAACCTGCCAATCGCATGCCGTCGCTAAAAACCGATTTACATGCGCTGAATCCTGATGAGGCCATTTTGGTCTGGTTTGGACATTCGTCCTATTTCATTCAGGTTGACGGCAAGAAAATATTGGTCGACCCGGTTTTTAGCGGCTCAGCCTCGCCGATTCCCGCAACTACAAGAAGTTTTCCCGGAAGCGATGTTTATACCGTCGCAGATATTCCCGACATTGATTTCTTGTTTATTTCGCACGACCATTGGGATCATTTGGATTATGAAACTGTAATAAAGCTTAAATCAAAAGTCAAAACCGTCATTACCGGATTGGGAACCGGCGCGCACCTGGAATATTGGGGGTTTAATCCGGAAATGATTATCGAAAAAGACTGGGATGCCCAAATTGATCTGGGCAACGGATTTATTGTCAACACAACACCTGCGCGACATTTTTCCGGCCGGAGTTTTACAAGGAATAAAGCATTATGGCTGTCATTTGTATTGCAAACGCCAACCGGAAAAATATTTCTTGGCGGCGACAGTGGCTACGATACGCATTTTGCAAAAATCGGCGCAGCATTCGGCCCGTTTGACCTCGCTATTTTAGAATGCGGGCAATACAACTCAAGTTGGAAAAATATCCATTTAATGCCCGAAGAAATGATTCCGGCCGCAAAAGATTTGCGCGCAAAAGTCCTGATGCCCGTACATTGGGGGAAATTTTCGCTCGCGCTTCACGCCTGGGATGAGCCTGTAAAACTCGCAACGGAAGCGGCAAAAGCAGCAAACCTTCCTTTGCTTACGCCAATGATTGGAGAGAAAGTGAATCTCAACGCACTGCAATTTTTTGAATCTTGGTGGAAAAATGTAGGTTAGTGAAATTCGCCAAACAGTTTTGATGCTTCATTATAGGCGCTTTCAAAACTCATCGGGCTCGTGTTCGTGTTTTCCTTTTGTGTGGTGAAATAAGAAAGCAATTTCTCGGTCGGCATATTGCCCGTCAAATCGTCTGTGGCCATTGGGCAGCCGCCAAATCCCTGGATCGCGCCATCAAATCTTCTGCAGCCGGCTTTATAGCCCGCATCGATTTTCTCGAACCATTTTTCAGGTGTCGTATGCAAGTGCGCACCGAATTCGATATTCGGGTATTTCGGGATCAGGTTTGAAAACAGGTAATCAATCACATCCGGCGTAGAACTCCCGACCGTATCGGAAAGCGACAGGATTTTGATGCCCATGCCTGCAAGTTTCTCTGTCCAATCGCCCACGATTTCGACATTCCACGGATCACCATAAGGATTACCAAAACCCATCGACAAGTATGCGACGACTTCTTTGTTGGTTTTGTCGGCGATATTTAAAATTTCCTGCAAAGTCACCAGTGATTCGGCAATGGTCTTGTGCGTATTCCGCATCTGGAAATTCTCTGAAATCGAAAACGGAAAGCCGAGATATTGAATGACATCGTGCTTGGAAGCGATTTCTGCGCCTTGCGTGTTGGCGATGATTGCGAGGAGTTTGCTTTGCGTCTGAGACAAATCGAGCATGCCTAAAACCGCGGCAGAATCCTGCATTTGCGGAACGGCTTTGGGCGATACGAAACTGCCGACATCAATGGTATCAAAGCCCACACGCAGCAAAGACTGGATGTAAGCCGCTTTTCTTTCGGCAGGAATGAAAGTCTTGATTCCCTGCATCGCATCACGCGGGCATTCGATGATTTTGATGTCGCTCATAAGGCTCAAAGATAGAGAAAAGTTGGAAAGCTGCAAAGCCGGTTTGAGAAGAAAGAAACAAGGAAAGAATCAAAGAGGAAGAATTTAAATCTTTGACCTGGTAAGAAACAATAGTCTTGCTTCTTTTTCTAAATATTACATAATATGGTAATAATTGTCAATATTACATAATTCGGTAATAAATAAAAATATTACGTAATTTGGTAATAATTTAATTTTTTTAGTATATTTGGGTATGACAAGCATCATTACAGGAGATATTATCAATTCGCGAAAGCTGGCTTCAAAAGCCTGGATTTCCGATTTGAAGAAACTGCTTAGCACCAAAGGGAAAACGCCGGGCGACTGGGAAATTTACCGAGGCGACGAATTCCAGCTCGAAATATCCGACCCGGAAGAAGCACTGATGGCCGCATTGCAGATCAAAGCCTATTTGAAGACTTTGAAAATCAATGTGCGCATGAGCATCGGTATTGGCGATACCACGCACAGGGCCAAAAAGATTTCGGAAAGCAACGGATCGGCATTCATACGCTCGGGAGAAGTCTTTGAAACACTGAAGAAACAAAAGACCACACTCGCCATCAACTCGGGCAACGCAGATTTTGACACCGAAATGAACCTGATGCTGCGGCTCGCGCTGACCGTCATGGACAACTGGCTCGCGCAATCGGCCGAATTTGTATTGACGGCCACAGGAAACCGTTCGTTGTCACAGGAAGAAATCGGACAGAAACTCGGCATCAACCAGGCTGCCGTCAGCCGCAGGCAAAAACGCGCGCAATTCGACCTCATCATGGAACTCGAGGCTTTTTACAGGAAAAAAATCAAAACCGTCACGCTATGATTCTCTTTATAAAACTGCTCCTCGCCCATCTCATCGGCGATTTTATCCTGCAGCCAAATTCATGGGTCGCCGATAAAGAAGCCAAGAAGGAAAAAAGCATTTATCTATACTGGCATATGCTGTTGCACGGGATTCTCGCCTGGGCAATAGTTGCTAATGTGTCTTTTGGGATTTATGCGGCAGTTTTGGCCATTCTCCATGGTTTCATCGACCTGCTCAAATTGCGATTCCAAAAACCAAAAACCAAACGCGGCTGGTTCGTCGCCGACCAGATTGTACACATCCTGATCGTTGGCGGCATCGTATTGCTTTGGAACAAGGTAGATTTGGGGAATTATGAAATTGACAACAGGGCATGGATTTACATCACAGCCGTTTTATTGCTGACAACACCGGCTTCAATCATCATCAAGAACGTGATTTCAATCTGGACACCGGATGAAAGTGAAACCAAAGAAGCCGATTTGCAGAATGCGGGGAAATATATCGGCATTCTCGAAAGACTGTTTGTATTTTTCTTTATCGTGACCGGGAATTTTGCCTCGATCGGTTTCCTGATGGCGGCAAAGTCGATTTTCCGTTTTGGCGACCTGACAAAATCCAAAGACCGGAAACTGACCGAATATGTGCTGATTGGCACGCTGATGAGTTTCGGAATGGCGATTGCCTCCGGTTATCTCGTCCTTTATGCGTTAAGCCAGCTTGTTCCGCAGAATCCTTTTATTAATTGATTTCACCAATGCCGGGCCTTCATAGATAAAGCCAGTGTACAATTGGACTAAGCATGCACCGGCTTCCAGTTTTTCCATCGCATCTTCCGCAGAATGAATACCGCCGACGCCGATAATCGGAAATGCGTTATTGCTTTTTTCAGAAAGGAACCGAATCACTTCTGTCGCGCGTTTTGCCAATGGTTTTCCGGATAATCCGCCCATTTCTGTTTTGTTTGCCGATTGCAGGCCGTCGCGGGAAATCGTCGTATTGGTTGCGATGACACCGGCGATTTTGGTTTCTGCGACGATGTCGATGATGTCGAGCAGTTGCTCATTGGTTAAATCCGGGGCGATTTTCAGCAGGATTGGCTTTTGTTTTGTTTTGGATGCATTCTGGTTTTGCAAAGCCTGCAGTAATTGCGTCAAAGGCTCTTTGTCCTGCAGCGCACGAAGGTTTGGCGTATTCGGCGAGCTGACATTGACGACGAAATAATCGACGTAATCGTAGAGCGCATCAAAGCAAATCTCATAGTCTTTAACCGCTTCCTCGTTTGGCGTGTTTTTATTTTTGCCAATGTTGCCGCCAATCAAAACGCCATTGTTCTTTTTGAGCCGTTCAATCGCTTTTTCGACACCGCCGTTATTGAATCCCATCCTGTTGATCACCGCCGAATCCTCGAGCAGTCGGAACAATCTTTTTTTTTGGTTGCCATCTTGCGGTTTCGGCGTCAGCGTTCCGATTTCGATGAATCCGAAGCCGAAGTTGGAGAGCTCGCGATAACATCTCGCATCTTTGTCGAAGCCTGCGGCGAGTCCGACTGGATTTTTGAATGTCAGGCCGAAGACTTTTGTTTCGAGTCTTTTGTCGTTTACCAGATAAAGCGTACGGAATAATGCAGGAAACCCGGGGATTTTGGATAAAAATCGAATCACGGAAAAAGTAAAATAGTGCACTTTCTCTGGATCGAATTGAAAAAGTAACGGGCGGATGAGCAGTTTGTACATGGTTGCAGTTGTGTGATGCAAAAGTAAGTTTTTATGTTGAATGCTAAAAGTCGAAAGCCATAAAGTCGATATGAACGCCGCAAGCCCTAGCCCTGATTGCAGCGGAAATCCTTTTTATAGCGGCGCAGCAAGAGATAAAAAGATTGCAGTGTAAAGCAGGAATTGCTCCTGAGAACAAAAAGCAGCACACGAACGAAGCGAACTGGCGAAGCAAATAGCTCCTGAAAAAAAACATTCAAAAGAAAAAATTTGTAATTTTAAGCCATACACGCCAAACGACTATTATATGCCGATTTTAGATTTTACGCCCGGAACACATCGCGGTCAGCCCGTCATTTTCATCGCTTTTGACCTCAACAAGGACAACCTGAAACACGTGACGCAACTCGGCGAGGCGAAATGGAGCCAGTCCAAAAAATCGTGGTATGTGCCTGATACCGCCGCTTATCGCAAAAAGTTTGAAGTCGAAACACTACCGATGGAGAAAAAGTTACTGGCAAAAATTCATTCGGTCAACCTGCCCGAACTGAAGCGCTTCCAGGAAACCATCGAATTGATGGGCTACAGCCCGAATACACTGAAATCATATCATTACGGCTTTGTCCAATTGCTCATTATCCTAAAAAGCCATCCTGTAAAAAACTGCGATGCCGAAATGATCAGGAACTATTTCCTGTATTGCACCAACCGCCTGAAAATGACAGAAAGCGGCCTTCATGCGCGGATGAATGCTGTGAAATTTTATTTTGAGAAAGTGTTGAATCGGGATAAGTTTTTTATTGAGATTCCGCGCCCGAAGAAACCGCTCAAACTTCCGAAAGCCTTTCACCAGAAAGACATCAAGCGGCTTTTTGAAGTGACGACCAACCTGAAGCATAATACCATTCTAAAAGTCTGTTATGGCATGGGATTGCGGGTTTCAGAAGTCGTGAATCTGAAAATCACGGATGTTGACAGCAACAACATGCAGGTTTTCGTCGAGCGTGCGAAGGGGAAGAAAGACCGATATGCGAATTTGCCGGAAAGTCTTTTGGGGCAATTGCGGCATTATTTCAGCATTTACAAACCAAAGAAATATCTTTTTGAAGGCATGTACGGCGGACAATACAGTCTGAGAAGCATCCAAGCTATGTTCCATGAGGCAAAGGAAAAAGCAGGTATCATCAGAATTGGCGGCATCCATTGCCTGCGGCATAGTTTTGCGACACACCTATTGGAAAACGGAACTGACGTGCGATTTATCCAGGAACTTTTGGGCCACAAAGACATCAAGACTACGCTGATTTATACGCAGGTCAGTGACAATGCGATACGCAAAATTAAAAGCCCGCTTGACGACATGCTGTGATTATTTTAGTTATTTTTGACGGCAACGATCCCAAAAAACAAAAAGTATATTCAAAAAAACGCAAATTTTGTGTCTTTATTTTTTGTTTTAACGTATTTAAAATCAAAAACCTGTATTGACTTGGAGATTTTTGGTGCGTGTATTAGGGAGTTAACTGAAAGCGAATTTGGCTTTTTCGTTTTACCGGAACTTTGGAATCGTCGCGGATAATTATTCTTCAAAATCGCTTGCTGTTTTTGCTTTTCTATTTCTCTCAGTTTAGTTTTACTTGGATTTCGAAGTGGAAATTTTTGCGGAAATTTGCGGAATTATTTCGCGGAAATCATTCAGTAAAAAAAAACTAAACCGCATAATTGGTTGGCGGAAATATTTGTTTTATTTTTGGTTTGCGGATTTTGTTGGAAAAGCAAAAAAAGCTGCACTTTATCTTTAAATCGTTCGCCATCAGTTAACAAGGGTTTAAATCAATTGTGGCAGCAGATTAGAAACCGTTACAATTTCTTTTGCAAAAATCTTTATCTTAGCCGAAACGACTCGGTCACAAATTTTGCCACAACTAGATTTAAGCCCCGGACGTTGGCAGCAATTGCATGAGCAATCCGTTAAATAACAGCATAAGACATGAAAAACATAATTACGATACTAATAATTCTTATTACAAATATAGCGTTAGGTCAAACTTTTAACGAAACCAAAGATTGGATAAGTAGTAATACAAAAGGTTCAGAACAAGTATTATTTCTTAAAGAGGACAATCAGATATATTTTTTATCAGTTCGTCAAGCTGGAACACTTTTGACTACATTCTCTAATAATTTCGATCCAAGAGCAGTTGTGTCAATTAGTAGTGTTAAAGATGAAAACAATAAATATTCGATAAAGCTAAAGTTCAAAGAAGGCGGAACAATTGTTACCAAATTAATGCTGGATAAAAATAAAAATCCAGTTGGAAGTGTTGATAAAATAAATATGTTAGGTTGGAAAATTTATGTTGAAGCCGATAAGGAAATGATTTCTAGATTTAAAAAAGCTTATATACATTTATTTAAAGAACTTGGAATCCAATTAAAAGACGGCGATATTTTCTAGCAACAGCTGCCAACAAGGGTTTAAATCAATTGTGGCAGCCGATTAGAAACCGTTACAATTTCTTTTGCAAAAATCTTTATCTTAGCCGAAACGACTCGGTCACAAATTTTGCCACAACTAGATTTAAGCCCCGGACGTTAGCGGTCAGGCTAAGAAACCTGCTACATGACAAAAATAAATTAATGACTAAAATATCAATAAATGAAAAATTTATCAGAAAAGGAAAACAGCGGATGGACCTTAAAAGAAACCATTTTTCGAGTTTTTGCTTATATATTTTGTATATTCCTCATCTGGTGGGGATTTGATACATTGACAAGTTCTCCGACGACTCCGAAAGATAAATTGGCTGGAATTGGAAAAATTGTGGCTGCTTGTGTTTACTTATTTGTAGACATTAGAATTTTAATCTCAAAAAATAAACGCCCGAACCGCTAACAAGGGTTAAAATCCAGCGCTAAACATTTGAGTAAAGGGTGTTATTTTTCCATAACTTTGTTCTCAACTGCCGAAACAACTCGGTCGCAAACCACGCCGAAATTTTAGCCCCGGACGTTGTGCGCAATTTAATTAGCAATCTGCTCCAATGGAATTTTTCCAGTTTTACGCAATCGGAATGCAAAAATTAGCTACACTTTCGTGCCCAGAAAACGCAATTGGAACGCAGTGATTTTTTTTTATAAACAGCGCACAACAGCGGTTATATTTCAGTCGCTACTTTTTAGATTGCCGTTGCAATTTATTTCAAAAAACTTTATCTTCACCGAAACAACTCTGCTCCTTTCGCCGCGACCGAAAATATAGCCACGAAACGTTATGCAAGACCGGTTTCGCACAGATTTCCAGGACTTAAAAATTGCGCAAACTTTGCCGAAATTCTTTGTAAAATAAACCTCATAATTCCGGCCAATCGCATAACAGCGGTTATATTTCAGTTGCTACTTTTTAGTAAAAGGAACTTTATTTTTATTAACTTCGTTCACGTTCGCCGAAACAACTCTGCTACATTTGTCGCAACCGAAAATATAGCCACGAAACGTTATAAACGCATTTTCAAGAACATTACAACTAAAATCATGAAACACGTACTCTTACTTTGCATCATAATTTTTACTTTAATTAGTTGTGACAAAAAAATTGATCAGAAGAATTTATTTAAATTAGGTGAAGCTTTAAATACTTCAATTCAAATTGGTGATACGGCAGTTTATAAGCAAATGCTAATAAAGGAAATGGACGTAGAAACCAAAGCCGAAAACATCAAAATGTTTAATCAAATTCATCAAAGATTCGCAAGCGCCGAATTAATTAGAATTGATACAACTTCTCTTTCTTCATTTCATAAGACAATTGATTTATACTATCTTTTAGAAGACTCGAGTTATTTTGAGATATCAGCTGTATATAAGCGTGATTCATTAGGTAACAACGCAATAAGTCGATTAATTTTATGGGATTTAAACACTCTTTGTTCAGAATATAATAATTCACTGTACAACCCAAATAAATTTATTTCGACGCGAAAAACTGATGCTATTGATATCAGATCGATAGATTGGATAACGACAAATTACAATCACGAATTTCGTTCTGCAAAAGTTGAACTGCAAAACAACACGAAAAATAATTTTAACTATATAAAATTTCGGTTAATTCTTAAAAATCAAGGTGTGGAATTTTTCAATCAAATTGTTGAAGCTAATAAAGAAATAAAATCTGGTGATTTTGTCAATGTTGATATTGAAAATCTCGTAAATTATCCGGTAAACTTTTTTATAATTGGTGATAATATAACTTACGAAACTGAATTAGTTGAAGTGCTACCAAAACCGATATCTGATTATTGTAGAACAATTGAAAACCTGAAAGCAATCAAGCATTAAAACGCGTTATAACAGCGGTTACAATCAATTGCGGCAGAAGTAGTTACATTTAGATTTTTCAAATCAAAAAGCATTATCTTCACCGAAACAACTCAGTCACATTTGCCGCAACTAGATTGTAGCCACAAGACGTTGTGCGCAATTTAATTAGCAATCTGCTCCAATGGAATTTTTCCAGTTTTACGCAATCGGAATGCAAAAATTAGCTACACTTTCGTGCCCAGAAAACGCAATTGGAACGCAGTGATTTTTTTTTATAAACAGCGCACAACAGCGGTTATATTTCAGTCGCTACTTTTTAGATTGCCGTTGCAATTTATTTCAAAAAACTTTATCTTCACCGAAACAACTCTGCTCCTTTCGCCGCGACCGAAAATATAGCCACGAAACGTTGTGTGAAAGCTTTCGTGATTTGAGTTTTCAAGGAACTTTTTTAAAAAAATTTACGCGAATATTTTGCGGTTACTTTGTTGAATTTCTTTGCGAAAGTTTTGCGCAAAAATTAGGAACATTCTAAGTTCTTCTTTCGGTTTTGCCATCACACAACAGCGGTTATATTTCAGTCGCTACTATGTCTAAGCCTTTACATTTTTCTACGAAAAATGAGTATCTTCACCGAAACAACTCTGCTCCTTTCGCCGCGACCGAAAATATAGCCACGAAACGTTACCTGCAAGATCTGATGATTCCACTTTAATAACAAACAAATGGCAAATATTGACTTAAAATCGTCTACAATTGAAAAATCGCTTGATTTAGTGAAAGACTTCCTCCAAAAATTGGCTGGTCATTCACTTGACGAGCTAGGTTTTACTTTTTCTGATAATATGAAATTGAGACGTCTTAAAAATCAAATTCGAAATTTCGAAAAAGTAAAAAAAATGGTTGAGGATTCAAGTATTACGATGCAGCAAATAAATTTAAAAGTGCTTTTTCCTTATTTAGAAAACGTTTCTTTAGAAGAAGACGAAACACTACAACAATTATGGGCAAATTTGATTGTGAATTATATAGATTCCAAAGAAAATTTGACGATTAATGTTTATCCACATATCCTTAAACACTTATCCTCAAATGAAATCACCATTCTAAATTATTTGAAAACAAAAACTATTTCTATAAGTCACTTTAATAGAACTAAAGACCTAGAATTTTCTTATGATGAACTTGCAAACTTAACAAGACTTGGTTTAATAAATGAAGATATAAAACTTTCGCAGTATGGTGGCGACTATACTGATAACGGCCAATATCAATGGGATATTGAACAAAGTCTTGAAGGATATTATCTTAGTGATTTTGGCACTCAATTTTTAAGCGCCTGTTCGAGGGAAAATAAGTAAATCCAGCAGGTAACAGCGGTTACAATCAATTGCGGCAGAAGTAGTTACGTTTAGATTTTTCTAGTCAAAAAGCATTATCTTCACCGAAACAACTCAGTCACATTTGCCGCAACTAGATTGTAGCCACGAGACGTTGTGTGAAAGCTTTCATGATTTGAGTTTTCAAGGAACTTTTTTATAAACTTTGCGGAATATTTTCGCGGTCACTTTGTAGAGTTTCTTTGTGAAAGTTTTGCGCAAAAATTAGAAACATTCTAAGTTTTTATTTGGTTTTTGCCATCACACAACAGCGGTTACAATCCAGCGCTGGCTGGTTAGGATTCCGGTTGATTTTCCTTCGAAAAATCCTTATCTTCACCGAAACAACGCAGTCACAATCCACGCCGAGATTGTAGCCACGAAACGTTGTGTGAAAGCTTTCATGATTTGAGTTTTCAAGGAACTTTTTTATAAACTTTGCGGAATATTTTCGCGGTCACTTTGTAGAGTTTCTTTGCGAAATTTTTGCGCAAAGATTTAGGAACATTCTAAGTTCTTCTTTCGGTTTTTGCCATCACACAACAGCGGTTACAATCCAGCGTTGGACAATTAAGTTTCCGCTGCACTTTTTTCCATAAAATGTTTATCTTCACCGAAACAACGCAGTCGCAAACCACGCCGAGATTGTAGCCACGAGACGTTGTGTGAAAGTTATTCGGCAATCTGCAAATATTCAGCAGAAAACCAACGCAAAGAAGATTAAATATGTAAACTATGGAAGGTTTAATATTTCTAATTATTATATTTTTTGGTTGGGTATTTAAACAATGGCTTTTTGATATATCACGTAAACGTCGTCGTGACTATTACAGAAACGTTTATCTTAAATCAGATGCGTGGCAACGAAAACGCTATGTAGTAATGAAAAGAGATAATTGGCGATGTGTTTATTGTGGCGCGCGCGCTACTCAAGTTCACCACAAGAGATACGCAAAATACAACATTGGAAAAGAGCCTATCGAATGGCTTGTCTCTATTTGTAAATCTTGTCATGACGCTCAGCATCGTTGACAGAAACCATCACACAACAAGGGTTAAAATCCAGCGTTAAACCATTAAGTTGCCGTTACATTTTTCTATAAAAAATGTATATCTTCACCGAAACAACGCAGTCACAACCCACGCCGAAATTTTAGCCCCGGACGTTATGCAAGACCGGTTTCGCGTAGATTTCCAGGACTCAAAAATTGCGCAAACTTTGCTGAATTTCTTTGCAAAACTAAATCCATAATTCCGGCCAATCGCATAACAGCGGTTATATTTCAGTTGCTACTTTTTAGTAAAAGGAACTTTATTTTCATTAACTTCGTTCACGTTTGCCGAAACAACTCTGCTGCATTTGTCGCAACCGAGAATATAGCCACGAGACGTTAGCGACAAGCTAAAACGAGAATTGTAGTAATTAAGGAACTTTAAAAACTAAGCTTATGAAAATTAT